>Ga0208928_1000217_pt1 | contig 12158 bp, 9 predicted proteins | sample Colrivmeta1547A3_FD_187641 | JGI IMG/M metagenome (GOLD analysis project Ga0208928, IMG submission 187641) | Estuarine microbial communities from the Columbia River estuary - metaG 1547A-3 (SPAdes) (version 2) | ecosystem: Environmental > Aquatic > Marine > Intertidal zone > Estuary | place: USA... | reverse complement strand
GGCTGGGGTGGTGGATTCGGCGGCTGGAACCCTTACTTTGCAGGATATTGGAATCCAAACATGCCAATTTATTATGGTGGTGGATTTGCAAATAATGGAGGAAGACCTTATCAATCTCCAAGCGCTGTAAGATCAAGCCCTTCTTCTATTAATGCCTACAGAAACAATCGTGGTTATAACAACACTAATAATAGTGTAAACACTACTACGGGTAATACAAGATATACTAGCAACCCTACTTTAAATAGCAATTTCGGAAATTTAATGAAGCGTGTTGTTACAAATAATAGTAATACCAATTACGCAAATAGTTATGACCGTCCTGCTCGTTATTTTTCGAATAATAACTACAATGGCGGTAATCAAAATCAAACAAACAGCACTAATAATAGCAATAACAGAGCAAGTTTCCAAAGCAATAGCAACAACAACGGCAATAGCAACGCAGGTGGAAGAAGTGGCGGCTTTAATAGCGCTGGTAGCTCTTCAAGTAGCCCACGTGCTTCAAGAATTCCATAAGCCAATTGCTAAGAACAAAAAATTTATTGGAAAGTTTTGAGGTAAAGTTTAGTGGAAAGTTTTAGTAGAATGAATTTGTAGAAAGTTTTTAAAAATCAAAGTATCAATTATGAAGAAATTATTTTTTTTAATATTAATGGGATCTAGTTTAACCATGTATGCACAAGAACCTGAAGATGGGCTTCGCCTATCTTGGTTTGCACCCAATGGAACAGCTAGAAGCAATGCTTTAGGTGGAGCCATGGGTTCTTTAGGAGGCGATTTATCTTCTAATCATATTAATCCAGCCGGCCTTGGTTTTTATAAATCAAGTGAGCTTTTGTTAACTCCAAAATTCTTAGTGCAAACTAATAATTTTAATTACAGAGGCACAAGCTCTTCCAATACAAATTCTAAATCTAATTTCGGATCAGTGGGTATGGTTTTTGCGGATGGACAAAAAAGAAACAACTGGACAAGCACTGCCTTCTCTATTACCTATAATCAAGTTGCGAATTTCAATAACCATTCTAGTTTTGGTGGTAAAAATAATTTTAGCAGTTTATCTGAAAAATATTTAGAAGAATTAGTGGGCGACCAAGCCGATTCTAATGCAGCCCTAAGTAATTATATTTTTGGAAGCTCACTTGCCTTTAGAACTTATTTAGTAGATACGACTGTAGATGCAAGAGGTAATGTTAATGGCTACCAAAGTTTAGTGCCTATTTCTTCAGGCGTAAACCAGGCTTATGACGCACATACTACTGGAAGCTATGATGAATTAGCCTTCGGCTGGGGTGGTAATATGGACGATAAATTATACCTAGGGGGTAGTTTAGTTTTACCTATGATCAATTATTCTAAGAGACTTACCTATTCTGAAGTAGATGCCACTACTAATCCAGATAATAATTTTTCATCCTTTGTTTTAGATGAAAATTTTTCTTCAAGAGGTTGGGGTTTAGGAGCTAAGTTGGGTATTATATACAAGCCTGAACCTTTTTTAAGAGTGGGCTTTACCTTACATACGCCTCAAGTCATTTCATTTAGAGATCAAATAAGTGCTAGCTTGTCCACCAATACTGAAAAGTATGCAGGTACGCTGTCAGCTAGTTCTGGCGAATTAAATAATGGATATGCTGGTATAAGAGAATATACAATTTCTACACCAACTAAAGCAATATTTAGCACAAGCTACTTTTTTGCTTCTCCTAGTAAACCATCACAACCACTTGGTTTTATTGCTGCCGATTTAGAGGTTGTAAACTATGCAGGAACTCGTTTTTATTCCAATAACTACGATAAAGCCACTAGCGATTATTATAGTTTAATGAATAGCGTTATTAAAGATGCTTATAAAAACAATATTAATTTTAAATTAGGCTCTGAAATAAAATTAAGTAGCAACTGGATGATAAGAGGCGGTGCTGCTTATTATGGCTCTCCTTATAAAGATGAAACTATTAAAGCTTCTCGCATGGTATTGAGTGGTGGTATTGGATATAGAACCAATAGAAACTTTATTGACTTTACTATTGTTAGCTCCAGCACTAAAGATGCAGTCTTCCCTTACCGTTTAAGTGATAAGCCTAATACTTATGCTAGTTTAACTGCTAACCAAGTATTATTTAATATTGGCTACGGTATTAGATTCTAATATTAACTCATTGATATAAAAAAAGCCATCCCTCGGGATGGCTTTTTTGTGTAGGATATATTAACCCTATTTTAAATCAGTTGTCTTTAATCCTTGATTCATTTTAATATCTGTATACTTTACATTTATTTTCATTTGACCCATATCGATAAGTTGCTCTGAAGAAATTTGAACGCCATTTACAGTTTGATAGCCAGTATAAAATTGTTGTTGCGTCATGGTGCCTTGTCCTGGTACTTCTTCTGATTTTGAAGTCTTTACTAATAAAAATGTTTTAGCATCGTAAAAACGGTGAGATACTTTTTTAGAAGGCGTAGTCACTTCTACATCAATGGCATCTTTACCATCTACTTTTTCTCCGCCTACAATTTTCAAACCATACCCTTTAGCAAGGTATAATTGCTCTGGAGCAAGAAAAGTAGATTCGTCTAAGCCTTCTTTTAAATCATCTGTCATGGGTGCTTCTTGTCCTTGTTGTGAAACAGAGTATTTACCATTCACTACTGCTTGTCTCATCATTGCCATTCCACCCATTGACATGGTGGTTACAGAATTACCCGGCATTACAATGGTTTGCTTCATTTCTAAAGACTGTCCCATTACATTAGCAGTACCTTTTAATTGAACATCTTTCACATTGTCTAAAGCTTCTTTTGAACCAATGGCAGCAATGGCTTTTTCCATTAAAGCAGTAGGTGTTAAACTAGCATCTGCTTTTACCTCAGTTGGCGCGGCTACTTCATTACCTTCAATATCAAAATACTTTACTGGACCATATTTTTCTAAGCCTTTAGCAATTTGCTTGGCATTACCTACAATTACAATATGCATTTTTGCAGGGTTCAATAAAGTAGCTGCTACATCTTGTACTTTTTGAGCATCTACTGCAGCTAAATTGGTTAAGTATTTTTGGTAATAGTCCGCAGGTAATTTATTTACAGCAATAGATAAAGCAAAATTAGCAATCGTACTAGGGCTTTCTAAAGAACGTGCAAAGCCACCCGCTAAATAATTCTTCATGCGGCTTAATTCTGTATCGCCTACTTTCGTATTACGAATAATATTTAATTCGTTTAAAATTTCTTGGATAGCGCTATCTGTTTTTTCGTTTCTAACAGAAGCCTCTGCGCTAAACATACCTATTTGTTTGCTAGGAGAGATAGAAGAATAAGCACCATAAGTAAATGCATGCTTCTCACGTAAGTTGGCAAATAGTCTTCCAGAGAAACCACCTCCTAAAATATTATTCATCACATTAGAAGGAATATCATTTGGTGACCCTTTTGTTAAATTAACCGTAGTAGCAATAGTTACCACACTTTGAACAGAGGCTGGTCTGTCTATAATAGCTACATAGGTTGTAGCAGGAATAGCTGGCTTCTCATACACCGGCTGTGTAAATGTACCCTTAGCCCAAGTACCAAAATTCTTTTCAGCAAGCGCCTTGGCGTTGGCTGGGTCAATATCTCCTACAAATATTAAATACGCATTATTAGGTATCCAATAGGTTTTGATAAAGTTTTTTACATCTTCTACTTTTACAGCATTCACTGTTTTAATAGTAGTTATTTCACCAAATGCATGGTTCGCTCCGTATACTAATTTCTTCATCACATTATTAGAAATAGCATCTGCATCATCTTTACTAGATTCAATTCCAGAAATAGTTTGCTTTCTTACTTTCTCTAATTCATCACTAGATAAAGCAGGACGTAAAATGACTTCTGACATCAACTCCATTAATTTAGGGAAATTATTTTTTAAAGAACTCACTGTAGCATATTGACTAGAAGTAGACATACTACCTCCTAAAAATTCAACCGCTTCATCTAATTCAGCTTTAGACTTAGTAGTAGTTCCTCTTTGAAGTAGTTGGCCTGACATACTGGCCAAGCCTGCCTTATCGCCTTCTTTGAATCCGTCTACATCTAAAGCCAAAGTAGCAGTGACTTTCGGCAATTTTGTATTTTTTACTACAAAAACTTGCAAGCCGTTCGCTAAAGTAAATTTAACAGGACTAGCCACTTGTATTAAAGGTGCCTTCCCTGGCGCAGGAGACTTAGTTCTATCCAATGTTTGTGCCATTGAAAAGAAGGGTAAACATAATAAAACGCTGTATATATATTTTTTCATAAAATTATTTTTTGATGCTATGAATAGCCTTACTTATTTAGTTGTTTTTTCTTTTGGTAAATAATGAAGTGCTACCCTGTTCTCTTTATTCAAATATTTTTTAGCAACTTTCAAAACATCTTCTCTAGTTACTTTATTGTATTTCTCTAGTTCGGTATTAATTAAATTCGCATCACCAAAATACACTTCATTATTAGCTAAGCTTTCTGCAATACCTGCCATCGTGGCTTTGCTATCTACTAAGGCCGTAGTAATTTGGTTTTTCACTTTTTGAAATTCACGCTCTCCCACAAGTCCTAATTTTAATTCATTGACAACACTATCCATACTTGCTTCCAAAGTTTCTACCTTAACACCCATATTGGCAATAGTTAATGCAATAAATAAGCCATCGTCTTCATTGAAAAATGGTACCGATTGAGCCGCTACTGCTAATTGTTTTGAATCTACCAAGGTCTTATTCATTCTAGAAGATGCTCCTCCTGATAAAATTGTAGAGAGTAAATTAAATGCATAATACTCTTCTCCACCTTGCTTAGGTGCACGGTAAGCATGTAATATAGCTGGTAACTGAATGTTGTCATATACATTATCACGCACTTCACCACCTAAAGGAGGTTCTTTAATACTAGGACGGTTCATAGGTAATGTACCTTTAGCAATAGGGCCAAAGTAAGCTTCAATTTTTTTCTTTAATTCTGGAATATTGATATCCCCTGCAATTGATAAAACACAATTATTAGGTACATAATAAGTTTTATAAAACTGAATGAACTCTTCTAGTTTGGCAGCATTTAAATGATCCATGCTTCCAATAGGTGACCATTTGTAAGGATGCACTTTATAAGCTCTTACAAGAATTTCATTTAAAAAAGAACCATAAGGACGGTTATCTACTCTTTGACGCTTTTCTTCTTTTACCACTTCGCGTTGAGTATTCACTCCAATTTGTTCAATTTTAGCATGCATCATACGCTCACTTTCTAACCAAAGACCAAGGTCAACTTGATTAGAAGGAAGTAGTTCGTAATAAAAAGTACGGTCTTGTGAAGTATTGGCATTTAAAGCGCCCCCTGCATTGGTTACATATTTATCGAATTCTCCTCTTTTAATATTATTTGAACCTTCAAATAATAAATGTTCAAAGAAATGGGCGAATCCTGTTCTTGCAGTGTCTTCGTTTTTTGAACCTACATGATAAAGTGCCGTTACTGCTACCACGGGTGCAGAATGGTCTTCATGTAAAATAATTTTTAATCCGTTGGGTAAAGTATATTTTTCAAATTGAATGGTTTGGCTTTTTGCCAGAGTTCCAGTCATTAAAAAAAGACATACCAATAGGACGCTTCCTAATTTTTGCATACTTAAAGTTTTAAATAAAATGTAATGAATATACCACTATATCAATGGCTATATTATGGGCCAAAAATAACCATATTTTGAATGGCTTAGGTTTCTAATATGTTAATTTCTAAAAATATTAAACTTTTATTATAAAACCTGCTTAGGCTCAATACTACCTGCCTTAAACCAAGTAGTGGCAGGGTCTCGCTTAAACCAGGTCATTTGGCGTTTAGCGTAATGGCGGGTATTTTGTTGGATATTTTCTATGACTTTTTCACGGCTTATTTTCTGCTCGAAATAGTCCTTCCACTCGCTATAACCAACAGTTTGCAAAGCATTCAATTGACCATAATCTTCTAAGCCTTTTACCTCTTTTTCCAAGCCAAGCTCAATCATATTCAAAACCCTATCATTAATTCGTTGGTATAATTCTTCCCTATCTAATTCTAAGCCAATTTTAACTATTTTAAATGGCCTTTCAATGGCTTTCTTATTTTGAAAACTTAGAATTGAGCTGCCAGTTCCTAGAATTACTTCTAAGGCCCTCATTAATCGCTGTGGATTTTTTTGTTCGCCCTTCTCCCAATAGGGAGGATCTTTTACCGATACTTCTTTTTGCAACCAGCGTAAACCTAATTTCTCATAGTTTGCGATAATATTTTCTCGAATACTTGGTTCAATAGCTGGAATTAAATCCAAGCCCTCACAAAAGGCTTTAATATATAAACCCGTTCCTCCCACCATGACAACTGCATCCTTTGTAGCGAATAAAGATTGTGCTTTTTCTAAGGCCCAATTTTCAAAGTAAGAGGCATTAATGTTTTCAGTAATTGAATGTGATGCAATAAAATGATGCTGCACCAATTTCAACTCCTCTTCACTTGGTCTAGCTACTCCTATATTCATTTCTTTATAACACTGACGAGCATCTGCTGAAATAATTTCTGTATTTAATGTTTTAGCAAGCGCAATAGCAAAACTTGTTTTTCCTACAGCGGTAGGACCCATTACGATGTAAACGGTTTTAGACAAAATACTTGGACTAGTTTAAATTTGAAATAAATAAGTAAAACGAAATTATAGAACTAAAAAGCTTCTCCTTCGAAAAATCCAGAACCAGACTCATTATCCTGCTTGTTGTCATCTTCGCTGTCATCATCACCCCCGTCATCAGATGCATCCGCATCTTCTTCTTCTTCATCGCTGTCTTCAGCATTGTCACCAACATCAGACGCATGCGCGTCTTCTTCTCCTTCTTCTCCAAATCCTTCGGCTGCTTCATTCAAATCATATTTCTCTTCAATGTCTGCAAATTTTTCACCCAGTAAACCCTTGGTGCCATATTGCATAGGCCCCACTCCTTCAATACGAGATACCAGCGGATATTCAAGCGTCATATCTGCATCGGCATTTTTAACCACTTGTATAAGTTGAATTAAAAAAGACCATGATTTTACAAAATCGTATTCGTAAATAAAATGCTGATTGGTATCAATTATTTCAGAACCAATAGTAGTCTCTTCCATTAATAAAGGAGCTACTTTATAAGTACGGTCGTATACTTCTTTACTTATTTCTCTTCCTCTTTGCCAAGTATCGTTGCTTCTGTAAAAAGTAGCATCATGCTTTTGGTCAAATTCAAAAGCTTTTAATATAATGAAATGTAAGTCTTGAAAATTTTGTGTATGCTTCACCAAAACATCACGGTATATAGCATCATCCTCTTCCCAAGAAACTCTAAATTTTAATACGGCCATTTTGGTATTTTGAAACGCTAAATTACTATTTTATTATAGGAAATAAGCCTAGTTTTTCGGCTTCTTTTAACATGAAGCCATAGGCAGCATCATAGTCATTGGGAATAAGCCCATCCAATATAGCTTCCCTAATAGCATCTTTAATAATACCCACTTGTTTGGAAGGTGCAATGGCGAATAATTCCATAATCATCTCTCCTGTAATAGGCGGTTGCCAATTTCTAATGCTATCTTTTTGCTCTACTTCAACTAGTCTTTCTTTGACAAAGTCGAAGCCTTGTAAATAACGTTTAACTTTTACTTTATTCTTACTTGTAATATCGGCAGCACATAGTAACATTAAGTAATCAATATCATCGCCTGCATCAAATAATAATCTTCTAATAGCAGAATCGGTTACCGATTCCTTCGTTAAAGATATAGGTCGTAAATGTAGGGCCACTAATTTTTGCACCATTTTCATTTTTTCATTCAAGGGCAGTTTCAACTGCGTGAAAATTTTAGGCACCATACGCGCACCCACTACTTCATGCCCATGAAAAGTCCAACCAAAACCAGTTTCAAACTTTTTAGTTTTAGGTTTAGCTATATCGTGTAGTAAAGCCGCCCAACGAAGCCAGATATCATCACTAGTGGCAGCTACATTATCTAATACTTGTAAGGTATGGGAGAAGTTGTCCTTATGTCCAATGCCATCCAAGGTTTCAGCCCCTTCCAATTGTAGTAATACAGGGAATATATTTTCTAGTAAACCCGCTTCTTTTAATAAATACCAGCCCTTAGAGGGCACTGCGGTTTGCATTATTTTTTGCAATTCATCGGTAATACGCTCTTGTGAAACAATAGAAATACGACCTGCCATTTTTTGAATGGCAGTAAATGTTTCAGCAGTTATTTCAAAATTTAATTGAGTAGCAAAACGAATAGCGCGCATCATTCGAAGCGGATCGTCGTCAAAAGTTTTTTCAGGAGATAAAGGGGTTTTTAAAATTTTATTTTTTAAGTCTTCTAAGCCTCCAAAAGGATCAATTACTTTTCCAAAATCATTTTCAATCAAAGAAATAGCCAAAGCATTCACGGTAAAATCTCTTCTGTTTTGGTCATCTTCAATGCTGCCCGGACTTACCGATGGCTTTCTACTCTCTTTAGCATAGCTTTCTTTTCTAGCGCCCACAAACTCAATTTCAATAGTATCCAATTTCACCTGGGCTGTTCCAAAAGTTTTAAATAAAGAAACCGGAGGCCTAGGAGTGAATTGATTAGCAAAAGCAGTTGCCAAAGCTAGGCCATCTCCAATACAAACGATATCAATATCCTTGGTGGGTCTATTCAATATTTTATCGCGCACGAACCCACCTACTGCAAATGCAGGCATGTTCAATAAAGCAGCTTGCTTTGCTACTATATTGAATATAGATTCTTCTTCTTGTGTAAATTGAATTTGCATGGCTACAAAAGTACTAATGTTGGGCCATTTGTAGCAATGGGGCTATTAATTGAGCATTTTCAATGCTATGGGCACAATTAAAGTGCCCTAAAGGACACTGTTTATTGCCATGTAAACCACAGGGGCGACAGGCTAGTTGCTCTTGAGTTTCTACTATAAAAGAATTTGTAGATAAAGGACCAAAACCAAAAGCAGGAATGGTAGAACAATAAATGGCCACTACCGGCGCATTGACTGCAGAACAAAAATGCATAGGAGCAGAATCATTTACATAATTCAAAACCGCTTTTTGTTGTAAAGCAGCCGATGCTAAAAAACCTAATTCCCCACTTAGGTTAATTATTTTTGTAGAAGCAGTTGAATGCAATCTTACTACTTCATTAATAATTTTATCGCCTAGGGCTTTATCTGAAGCGCCTCCTAGAATATAAATAGGACCTTCAAATTTTAATTCACTTATAAAACTTACCCAAGCAGTCAAAGGAAATTGTTTAGTAAACCAAACCGATGCAGGCGCAATGGTTATATATTTTTCTGCCTGATATAGTTTTACTTTTTCAAAGTCGGATTTTGTTGGATATAATTTAGGCATGGCTAAAGGAAATACCCCTAATGAACTTATTAATGCATGATTTCTGTTTATCTCATGCACTTCACTTACTGAAATATTTTGGTTTAGTGCAACTACATCATGCTTTACTTTATGTGTAAATAAAAATGAAAATGGGTTTTTATCAAAACCAATGGTAGTATTTGCACTGGATAAAACAGTCCACAAACCAGTAGCTGCAAACCTTTGTGCATTTATTAGTACATCATAATGCTTAGCTCTTATTTTTTTTAAAATAGAAAGCCAATTCAAATATTTATGCTGCTTTTTATCCCAAATAATAAGTTCATTGATAAAGGGGTGTTCATTAAAAAGGGGTTCATTGCCTTTTCTCACCACTACATCAATGGCTGCTTTTGGATACTGCTGATGCAAAGATTCTACTAAGGCAGTAGCTAGCACTACATCACCAATAAAAGCAGTTTGAACAACTAGTATTTTTTGCATGGTGCGTATTAAGGACGAATGATAATTAAATTTCCGGCTTCATCCCATTTTACTATAGAAGAAGGTATTTGTATACTCGTTTCTTCCTGTCTATGTTTCACCACATAGTCAACTCCTTCTTTAATATCCAATGAAATATCTGCAAAACATAAAGGCGTGGGATAACCAGAAATATTGGCTGAAGTACTTACGATAGGTTTACCGAATGCTTTCATTAAGTCTTTACAAAAAGCATCCTTGGTAATGCGAATGGCCACAGACTCATCTGCTGCTATTAAATTTTTGGCAAGGTTAATACCCTTTTGATAAATGACTGTGGTGGGTTTATGAATTCCTTTTATGTAATCAAATATTTGTAAATTATTATCGGAGACATAGTTAGTAAGAGTAGCTTCATCGCCTAAAAGTATAATCATGGCCTTGGTATCCACTCTATTTTTCAGTGCAAATATTTTTGCTACGGCAGCTTCGTTGGTAGCATCACAACCAATACCCCAAACCGTATCGGTGGGATATAAGATGATCCCCCCTTTTTGAAGGGTCGTTAAACATAGTTGTATATCTTCTTCATAAACAAACATGCTGCAAATTAAACAATCCCCCTTAAATAAATTCAGCTTAGTTATTGTGTAAAACTTAGTAAGCAAAATAAAGGTCTAGTTTGTAATTTTGAGCAAATTGAAACAATGGAATTAAAGAACAAAATTGAAGCGGCATTTACCGATCGTAGTTTATTAAAAGACGCTAATTACAGTGCTGCGGTGCATGCAGTTATTGAAGAAGTAGATAAAGGTCGCTTAAGAGTAGCCGAACCCATTGACGGGAAATGGGTGGTAAACGAATGGGTAAAACAAGCTATTTTATTATACTTCGGTATTCAACCCATGCAAACCTGGGAGCTTGCCCCTTTTGAGTTTCATGATAAAATGTTATTGAAATCGAACTATGCTGCTTTAGGTGTTAGAGCTGTGCCACATGCGGTAGCAAGATATGGCGCATATTTAGCTAAGAACGTGATTTTAATGCCTAGCTATGTAAATATTGGGGCCTTTGTGGACGAAGGAACCATGGTGGATACCTGGGCTACCGTGGGAAGTTGCGCGCAAATTGGGAAAGGGGTGCACTTAAGTGGAGGTGTAGGCATTGGTGGGGTTTTAGAACCCTTACAAGCCAGCCCTGTGATTATAGAAGATGGCTGTTTTATTGGAAGTAGATGTATAGTGGTGGAAGGCGTGCATGTAGAAAAAGAAGCGGTATTAGGTGCCAATGTGGTTTTAACCCAAAGCACTAAAATTATAGATGTGAGTGGTGCTAGTCCTATTGAATACAAAGGCCGCGTTCCAGCCAGAAGTGTTGTTATACCTGGGACATATAAAAAGACATTCCCTGCTGGCGACTACCAGGTGAGCTGTGCTTTAATCATTGGACAAAGAAAGCCAAGTACCGATTTGAAGACTAGCTTGAATGATGCCTTGCGCGACTTTAATGTTGCAGTGTAAAAATCCTATTTATCTTAGAATTTTCTCTAAGTACCAAGACTTCCTAAAAAAAGTTTGGGGTGGCCAGGACAAGTCCTAACCACCCCGATTATCCTTCCCCCAAAGGATAAAAAAGTTTGAAAATTAATATATTTAATATTTCATTAATATATTAATGTTCTTAATGTAAATATGCACAAAGATTGAACTTCATTCCAAATAAACAGTAAACTAAGTAGAGAAAATAATATTTTATATTTAAATAATTTATTTACAATATAATACATATTTATAAATTACAGAATATGAATAAATACAGATAAGTAAATTTCTTATTATATAATTTCTCCTATATTAGCGGTATGAAATTTAATAGAATAATTCTTAGTTTAACTTTACTTATTCAAGTTGATTTATCTTTTGCACAAGAAAAAAAGGTGAGTAACCCATTGCAAGAGCAAGAAATTGCCTTACTGAATATAATTACTGCAGATAGCGTTAACTCCCTAAATTTAAAGTTAAATAGTAGCCTATTTCACTTTGGCCTTGATACCAAAACCTTCAAACATATTGCCCTAATCAAAAAAGGGAAGAATACCTGGGTACAACCATCAGGGACAGGTAAATTATTTAAAATTGAAAAAAATAAAAGCAGCTATGTTTTAATAAGAATTGATTCCACCGTTCACTCAGGGGTAAATTACCAATCCTTTACCTTTATATTACACGATACTATTTTCCAATATGGTGGATCAGGTTTTTGGAATATGCGTGGTATTATGACCTA
>Ga0208928_1000128_pt1 | contig 15070 bp, 10 predicted proteins | sample Colrivmeta1547A3_FD_187641 | JGI IMG/M metagenome (GOLD analysis project Ga0208928, IMG submission 187641) | Estuarine microbial communities from the Columbia River estuary - metaG 1547A-3 (SPAdes) (version 2) | ecosystem: Environmental > Aquatic > Marine > Intertidal zone > Estuary | place... | reverse complement strand
AAAAAGCGCGCGCCCGACCGCCGCGAGTGGATTGAAACGAACGGTAATTTGGCTGCCGTGGCAGACCTCTAACAGCTTAAAACAAGGTAATAGTGATGAATGATATCGTCATGTTTAACAGCGAAGGGTTAGAAAAGAGACCCTTGAGTCAGTATGCCGAACAGGCCTATCTCGACTACTCCATGTACGTGATTTTAGACCGCGCTCTGCCCCATATTGGCGACGGTTTGAAACCCGTACAGCGGCGCATTATTTACGCCATGAGCGAGCTTGGTCTCAAGGCCAACGCGAAATACAAGAAATCGGCGCGCACAGTTGGCGACGTAATCGGTAAGTTTCATCCCCATGGTGACAGCGCAGCCTACGAGGCGATGGTGCTGATGGCGCAGCCATTCTCCTATCGCTACCCGCTGGTCGATGGTCAGGGAAACTGGGGTTCGCCCGATGACCCGAAGTCCTTCGCGGCAATGCGTTACACCGAATCTAAGCTTTCAAAATACGCCGATGTACTGTTGTCAGAGCTCGGCCAGGGCACAGCCAATTGGCGTCCCAATTTTGATGCGACCATGGACGAGCCGGAGATTTTGCCAGCTCGGCTGCCCAATATTTTACTCAACGGCACCACCGGTATTGCCGTGGGCATGGCGACAGATATCCCACCGCACAACTTACACGAAGTTGTAAGTGCGTGCTTACATCTGCTGGATAACCCGAAAGCAGACGTTTCCGAATTGATGGAATTTGTGAAAGGCCCAGATTTTCCAACCGAGGCCGAAATTATCACCTCGTCTAATGACATTAAGGCCGTCTACGAGACAGGACGCGGCTCGGTTAAAATGCGCGCAGTTTGGCATCGGGAAGAAGGTGATATTGTCGTCACAGCGCTGCCCTTCCAAGCCTCTGGGTCGAAAATTCTAGAGCAGATCGCGGCTCAAATGCGCAACAAAAAGCTCCCCATGGTCGAAGATTTGCGCGATGAGTCTGATCATGAAAATCCAACTCGCCTAGTGATCGTTCCGCGCTCAAATCGCATCGACCTAGACGCGCTGATGGACCATTTGTTTGCCACCAGCGACCTCGAACGTAGCTATCGCATCAACCTCAATATTATTGGTGTGAATGGCAAGCCCGGCGTCATGAACTTGCGGGAAATTCTGCGCGACTGGCTGGCGTTCCGTACGGATGTCACGCGCCGCCGACTCGATTATCGACTGCAAAAAGTGGACAGCCGTCTGCATTTGTTGGACGGGTTATTAATTGCCTTTTTAAATATTGATGAAGTTATTCATATCATCCGCACGGAAGAAGAGCCTAAGCCCGCATTGATTTCTCGCTTCGGCTTAACCGATATTCAGGCAGAGTATATCCTCGACACCAAATTGCGCCAGTTAGCGCGTTTGGAAGAGTTTAAAATTCGCGCTGAGCAAGACGAGCTGGCAAAAGAGAAAGCGGAGCTCGAGCTGATTTTAGGATCAGAAGCCCGCCTAAAGACCCTCGTCAAAAACGAACTCAAAGCGACTGCCGCAGAGTACGGTGATGAGCGTCGCTCACCGCTTGTTCAACGCGTCGAAGCGCAGGCCTTTAACGAAAAAGACCTGCTGACCGCAGAGCCGATTACGGCCGTATTGTCGGACAAAGGATGGATTCGTGGCGCAAAAGGTCACGATATTGATCCCACGACCCTCAGCTACAAGTCTGGCGACAAATTCCTCTCCGTCGCCTTTGGACGCAGCAATCAAAATGTTTTTCTGCAAGATTCAACTGGCCGCTTTTATGCACTTCCCGGCCATACATTACCGTCCGCTAGAGGCCAGGGCGAACCTGCCACAGGTCGCTTAAATGTGCCATCGGGCGCCTATTTCACCGACGTTATAATGGGTGCGGACGAGCAAAAGGTACTGCTCGGAACCGACGCTGGCTATGGCTTTATTGGCAATATCGGCGACCTGTACACGAAAAACCGCGCCGGTAAGGCGGTTGTCTCGCTATCGAAAGGGGCCAAGATACTTTCGCCGAAAATGGTCAATGACAGCAATGCTCTGATTGCCGCCGTGAGTAACGAAGGCCGCCTGTTGGTATTCCCCATCGCCGAGCTGCCAGAGTTGTCGCGCGGTAAAGGCAACAAAATTATCAATATTCCCTCGTCCCGACTGCAGACCCGAGAGGAGTTCGTGGTTGATTATGGGGTCATTTCCGACGGCGATTCACTGGTGGTGCACTCAGGCAAGCGCTTTTTGACGATGAAGTACAAAGATCTTGAACACTATCGTGGCGAGCGCGGACGACGTGGACACAAGTTGCCGAGGGGCTTCCAGAAAGTGGACCGCTTGGAGGTTGAGGGCAGTTAGTGCTGTGCCGCGCTTGGTGATATTGGCTGCGGTTAATCTAATGGGGGCTTTTCATGGATGAGCCACCGGAAAATGTCAGATTTTGTACTACTCTTAGGAAAGACCATTTTACGGCCCGGATGGTCAGAAAATGGATTTAACTGGGCGACAAGGTAAAAAGGACAGGATATGAGCGAGAATATGCAGGCGATTGAGTCATTGGTGATTTCCTACGGCGTAAAAATACTAATGGCAATAGCCATTATTGTTATCGGTAAATGGGTAGTTAAAAAGCTTTCTGAAGGCATTGAAAAACTAATGTCCAAAAACGATGTTGATCCTGCGATACGACATTTTGTGGTCAGTTTGACTTATTACTCGCTGTTTATTTTCGTCTGTATTGCCGCGCTCGGTCAGTTGGGCATTCAGACCGCTTCGTTTGTTGCTATCGTCGGTGCCGCAGGTCTGGCGGTCGGTTTAGCGCTACAGGGCTCGCTGTCTAATTTTGCCGCGGGTGTACTGATTTTGATTTTCCGCCCTTTCAAAGTTGGCGATTTTGTTGAGATGGCAGGTACGTCGGGGGTTGTTCACAGCATTCAAATATTCACCACAGAGCTGCACACCTCTGACAACAAGAAAGTCATTGTGCCCAATGGCGGCGTTATCAGTGGCAACATTATTAACTTTTCCGCGAACGATACCCGCCGCGTAGATATGGTTTTTGGAATTGGGTATGGCGATGATATCGACGAGGCTAAAGCCGTTATTCGGTCTGTGGTCGCCGCGGATAAGCGCGTGCTTGCCGAGCCTGAGACAACCATTGCTGTTGTCGCCCTCGCTGACAGCAGCGTTAATCTGGTCTGCCGGCCCTGGGTCAATACCGCAGATTACTGGGCAGTTTATTTTGATTTAACCGAGGGGGTTAAAAAGGCCTTCGATGCGAAGGGAATAACCATCCCATACCCGCAGCGAGACGTGCATTTGCACAATGTCGAGGCTCGTTAACCGAGAGTTAACCTGAGTACTCGATCAGCAATATTAATGAATGTCGAAAACAGACAAGGAGAAGTTTTATGGGTTTTCTATCGTGGATTTTATTAGGCTCAATAGCTGGCATATTAGCGAAATTTATTATGCCAACTAACGCTAATACGGGCTTTATCGCTGCCACTCTGCTCGGTATCGCCGGCGCGTTTATCGGTGGTTGGCTGGGCTCATTTATGGGGCTTGGTACGACCGGTGAATTTAGTCTCGCTGGCATCGTCACGGCAGTGATTGGCGCGCTGGTACTGCTATTTGCCTACGGTCTAGTGAAAAAATAAGCCGTTCTTAAAAGTAAAAAAATGGGATGCCCTTGTTAGCGGGCGTCCCATTTTTTTTGCCTAACGGCGGACAGTCTTTTAATTTTGGGGCGAGCCGGGCTCTGACTGTGAATTCCTGTCGCGGCTTAGCAGCTGGAAGCCTTTAAGAACATTCAGTGCTTCATAGAGCTGGTTGTCGTTGATTTGTGCATCATCAACGGGTGAACTCTCTGAATCCTCGTGGGCGGCCTGTTCGAGGTGGCCCTCTAAATCCGCTTCACGAACCGTCTTGCTCTTTTCGTAGGGACGTATTTCGGCGGGCTCCACAATAATATCCGGCGTGATGCCCTCCGCTTGTATCGAGCGGCCATTCGGGGTGAAGTAACGGGCTGTGGTTAACTTGATGGCGCGTCCGTCGCCGAGGGGTATTACTGTCTGCACGGAGCCTTTGCCAAAGCTTTGCGTGCCTAAAACGGCTGCGCGCTTATGGTCTTGCAGGGCACCGGCGACGATTTCAGAGGCTGAGGCACTGCCGCCATTAATTAATACCACCATGGGTACGCCGCGAATAACATCGCCCGGAGTGGCGCGAAAGCGGCTGTTTGAACTGGGTAGACGTCCTTCGGTATAGACGACTGTGCCGCTCTCGAGTACAGCGTCGGCCATTTCCACGGCGGCGGGAACAAGGCCCCCAGGATTGTTGCGCAGATCGACGATAATGCCTTTAAGTGGACTGCCGGGTGTATGCAGTCCAGCCAAGGCTTTTTTGAAGTCGCTACCGGAGGTATTTTGAAATTGCGATACGCGAACATAGCCATAGCCGGGCTCGAGCAGGCGACTGCGCACGGCGCTAATTTGAATAATATCGCGAACAATAGTGAATTCGAGGGGCTTGTCCTCACCCTCACGCAGTACCTGCAAGACGATGCTGGTACCTTTTTCGCCGCGCAATTTATCAATGGCTTTCTGCGGTGCCATGCTGCGGACGGAAACACCATCGACTTCGGTTATTAGATCGCCGGGCTCTATGCCGGCTTGTGCGGCGGGAGAGCCGTCAATCGGGGAGATGATTTTTATCAGGCCGCGCTCAGCGCCGACTTCCAAGCCGAGCCCGCCGTATTCGCCAGTTGCCGCTTCTTGGAGCTCGTCGTAATCGGTTTCATTCAGATAGGCAGAGTGGGGATCTAGCTCAAGGAGCAGCCCAGCAATCGCATTTTCCAGCAGTTCTGTGTCTTTAACCTCTTCGACGTAACCGCGACGAATTTGCTCGAACACTTGGGTAAACAGGCGCAGTTCGCGCAGAGGCAGGCGCTCTTCTTTGGCGGGGTCAGTTGCCGCAGGTACGGTTTCGCCTGCGACCGTGAAGGTCGTTGCGGCACTGAGCAGAAGTGCTCCGATTAGCAGTTTGGCGCGTGTGATAGGCGAAGCGACGATACAGTTAAACATGAGGGGTTGCCCTGTGGCGTGATAGTTCAATGGTGTTGGTTGATTAACGTTTTCCCAACCATGCTTTTGGATCTGTGGGTTGGCCTTTTTGGCGTATTTCAAAATAGACCGCGGCTTGATCCATACCGCCGGTATCGCCTGCGCGGGCGATAGTCTCGTTGCTCAGCACCCAGTCGCCGGTATCTTTAATTAACTCTTGGTTGTGCGCGTAAAGGGTCATGAAGCCATCGCCGTGGTTGAGAATAATTAATAGCCCAAATCCGCGCATGTAGTTGGAGAAAATCACCTGTCCGTCGTGCACAGCAGCGACGGGTTCGCCCATTTTTGCATTAATAAGCAGCCCTTCCCAGCGCATTGTACCACTGCGCTGGCTGCCGTAACTGTGGGCAACCTTGCCATTAATCGGCCAGCGCAGAGACCCTTTGCGCGAGGCGAAACTCTGCTTGCCCGCCGGTGTGAGCATCTGCATATTTCGGCTGGCGCGCTCGACGGTGGCGAGCAGTTCTTCGAGTTCGCGGCGCTCTTTAAGTAATTTGTCGAGTTTGCCGCGATCATTTTGCAGTGATACGGTGAGTTTTTGCAGGGTTGCGGCGCGGGTTTTACTGGCTGCCAGTAGTTTTTGCTGGTTGTCGAGCAATTGTTCTTTCGCGCTATCGAGCTGCTCTTTTTGCTGCGACACTTCTGTACTCAATACAGCCAGCTTTTCCACATCGGCGGTGTAGGCTGCAATTTTTTCGTTGCGGGCGTCGATAAAGTAGCTGTAATACTTGAACACGCGAGCGAGTTTCTGCGGATCTTCTTGGTTGAGCAAGAGTTTGATGGATTCTTGATTGCCCAGTTTGTAGCTGGCGGCGATATGTTCGCTGATTGCCGCATTTTGCTGTTTGATGTTTTTACGCAAGTCATGTTGCTGCACGTCGAGATTTTGTAACGTGGCGACATGGCCGTTGATCTGTTGTGTAACGCGGCGGATATTTTTGCTGATATTCGCAGCGTCTACTTCCACCTTCTTTAACTCTGTCGCGAGGGTGTTCTTCTCTTTGTCCCGCTGACCGAGTTGTTTTTCTAGGCTGCTAATGGCGCGCTTGAGATTGTCTAGTTTGGCTTTGTCGTCATCCGCCGCTGCGACATGGGATAACGTCAGCAATAGCATACAGCTGATGGCAGCACGGCTGATTGCTGAGGTTATTGCTGTCATGGGTTTATTAACGATCGCCCGGTCATTTCAGCGGGTTGTTCAAGTGCCATAAGGGCCAACATGGTTGGGGCTATGTCGGCCAGCGAGCCGCCCTCGGCAAGACTAATTTTGCGCTCGCCAACGTAGACCAGAGGCACGGGCAGCGTTGTGTGCTGTGTGTGCGGCTGATTGTTGATGTCGTCGAACATTTCCTCAACATTGCCATGGTCGGCGGTGATCAGAATTTCGCCACCGGCTTGTTCGGTTGCGGCGATCACTTGCGCAAGGCAGAGGTCAATGGCTTCCACCGCCTTGACGGAGGCGTCGAAGTTGCCGGTGTGGCCGACCTGATCGCAGTTAGCATAGTTGCAAATAATCGCGTCAAATTTGTTGCTGCCGATAGCTTCAACGAGTTTTTCGGTGACTTCAAAGGCGCTCATTTCAGGTTGTTTATCGTAGGTGGCGATATTGGGTGATGGCACCAGTATGCGCTCCTCTCCATCGTAGAGAGACTCTTTGCCGCCGCTGAAAAAGAATGTCACGTGGGCGTATTTTTCTGTTTCGGCAATGCGCAGTTGGCGTTTGCCCTGGCTGGATAAATAATCGCCGAGGGAGTTTACCAGTGAGATTGGCGGGTAGGCACAGGGTGCGTCGATATTGGCTTGATATTCGGTGGTTTGAACAAAGCTCGATAGGGCTGGCGTAACGCTGCGGGTGAAACCGTCGAAATGCGGGTCGGTAAACGCATGGGTGATTTCGCGTGCGCGGTCGGGGCGAAAATTCATAAAAATAATCGCATCGCCATCGCTGATTTTAACGGGTGCCTCGCCGGCAGCGCAGACAGTGGTTGCCTGAACAAACTCGTCATTTTCGTCGCGTTGGTAGGCTTGCTCGAGTCCACTTTCGGCGGTTGGTGCGCTATGTGGTGCAACGCCCGCTGCGATAAGGTTGTAGGCGGCAGCCACACGGTCCCAGCGGTTGTCGCGATCGAGCCCATAGAAGCGGCCACAAATCGAGGCGATTTTACCGACGCCGATTTTTGCAAACAGCGCTTCGGCTTTTTGTAGTGAGGGCAGTGCGCTGCGCGGTGGGCAGTCGCGGCCATCGAGGAAAGCATGCAGGTATATTTTTTCAGCGCCTCGCTGCGCGGCCATTTCGATCATGGCAAAGATATGGTCTTCGTGACTGTGTACGCCGCCAGGAGAGAGTAGACCTAGGATATGCACAGCCTTGCCCTTCGCTTGCGCAGTATCAATGGCATCGCAGTAGACGGGATTGGTAAAAAAGTCGCCGTCGGCGATGGCTTTGTTAATGCGCGTAAAATTTTGGTAGACCACACGTCCCGCGCCGAGGGTCATGTGCCCCACTTCTGAGTTGCCCATCTGCCCTTCGGGGAGCCCAACGGCCATGCCTGAGGTATGGATTAATGTTTTTGGATTACTGGCCCAGAGTTTTTGCCACAGGGGAGCATCGGCTTTTTTGATCGCGTTGTATTTATCGTTGTCGCTGTAGCCGAAGCCATCGAGAATAAGAAGTACAAGAGGTCTGTGCTGTTGAGTCATGGCTGGGCGCTGATGTCGAAGAATGTGGGTCAATTTTAAAGACTACCGGTGCATTTCGCTATGGTCGCGAGCGAATTAAGCAAAATGGCACCTTGGCGAGTCGCGTTTTAATGGCTGAGCGCCCTGTTAACTGGCTTCTAGCTGTTCCCAGCGTTTGTAGCATTGGTTTAGCTTGGTTTGCAGGGCAGTGAGCTTGTCTTCCACGGCGGCGGTTAATGCGCGCTCGGCTTGGTAAAACTCAGGATTGTTCATCTGCTCTGAAATTTCACCAATTTGAATTTCCAGGCTTTCAATTTCGGCAGGCAGTAAATCCAGTTCGCGCTGATCTTTGTAGGAGCGTTTTTTTGCCTGTACCTCTGGTTTACTTGGGGCTTTTTCAGGGGCTGCTTGCTTACTGCTGGTTTCTGCTTTGCGCTGCCGCAGCCAGTCGTCGTAGCCGCCGATATATTGGTTGATCACGGCATCGCCCTCAAAGACGAGGGTGCTGGTGACGACATTGTTGAGAAACGCGCGGTCGTGGCTCACTAGCAGTATGGTGCCTTTGTAGTCGATTAGCAGTTCTTCGAGAAGGTCCAAGGTATCGATATCAAGATCGTTGGTGGGTTCATCGAGTACGAGCACATTGGAGGGCCGTGTAAATAGCTTGGCCAGCAACAGGCGGTTGCGCTCTCCACCGGACAGCGCACTGACGGGCTGGCGACAGCGGTCTGGGCTGAATAGAAAGTCTTGTAAATAGCTGATGACATGGCGCGATTTGCCGCCAATGTCGAGCATATCGCGGCCGCCCGAGACGTTATCTTGTACGGTCTTGGTCTCGTCCAGCGCTGATCTGTACTGGTCAAAGTAGGCAATATTAAGGTTGGTGCCGGTTTTGATGGTGCCTTTTTGTGCCGCCAAATCACCGAGCAGCAGTTTCAACAGTGTGGTTTTTCCCACCCCATTGCGACCGATCAGGCCGACTTTGTCGCCCCGCTGAATCAATGTCGAGAAGTTGTCGACAACCGCCTTGCCGTTGTCAAAGGAGAAGCTGATGTCTTGGGCTTCGGCAACAATTTTGCCGGACTTCTCGGCCTGCTGAATATCCATTTTGGCGGTGCCGACTTGCTTGCGGCGATCGGCGTATTCTCGACGCAACGCTTCGAGTGCGCGTACACGGCCTTCGTTGCGGGTGCGGCGGGCCTTGATGCCTTGGCGAATCCAAACTTCTTCTTGCGAGAGGCGTTTGTCGAACAGGGCGTTGTGCTTGTCTTCAGTCTCGAGCATCTCTTTTTTGCGCTCGATATAAGTACTGTAGTTGCAGTTAAATTCAGCCAGTTTGCCGCGGTCAATTTCGATGAAGCGAGTCGCTAAGTTGTCCATAAAGCGGCGGTCGTGGCTGATAAACAGCAGTGCGCCTTCCCATTTCAATAAAAACTGCTCCACCCACTGGATGGCGTCGATATCGAGATGGTTGGTTGGTTCGTCGAGCAGCAAAAGGTCGGGGTTGCAGACCAATGCGCGGGCGAGCAGAACGCGACGCTTATAGCCTCCTGACAGGCTGGCGATATCGACATCGGGGTCGAGGTCCATTTTAGTGACAATGGCTTCTACCCGTTGATTGATATCCCACCCGTCGACGCGTTCTAATTCGCTCTGACACTCTTCCAGATCGCGCATCACGTCATCGCTCGGATTGCTGCCGAGTTGCAGAATTAAATGGTGGTAGCGTGCCGCCAGCTTACCCTCGGCACCAAGGCCTTCGGCAATCACATCAAAAACCGAGCCTTTGGCATCTTGGGGAACTGACTGCTCCAACTGGGCAATTTTGACGCCTGTGGTTTTCTTGTACACCCCTTCATCGGCAATTACTTGGCCGGTAAGTATTTTCAGCAGAGTCGATTTCCCTGCGCCGTTTCGACCGATAAGACAGACGCGCTCGCCGGGCTCAATGACCAAGTTAATGTGATCGATAAGCGGCGGCTGACCATAGCTGAGGTAAATATCTTGCAGAGTGACAAGTGGCATAGAGTTATTGATTATCCAGTGTTGAAGCGGGCTTTGGCGCTTCTGGGCCCAAGGGCTTGGTGATTAAAATAAGTTTCGGCAAGAGCGTCATGGAGCCGAGCAGGGCAGCGGTCATCGCGAGACTGGTCAGTAAGCCGAAATAGATCGACGGAATAAAGTTGGACAGTGCGAGAATCGAAAATCCAGCAATAATTGTCACGGCTGTATAGAACAGCGCCAAGCCAATGCTGGCGTGCGCTCGGTGCATAGAGGCGACATAGTTACCGTCTTTGACAAACTCGCGCTGGAATCGCGTGAGGTAGTGGATGGCATGGTCGACGCCAATACCGACCGTTATGGCGGCAATGGTAATGGTCATCATATCCAATGGAATACCGGCCAGACCCATGCCGCCGAGCACAATCCCTGCTGCTAAGAAGTTCGGCAGAATCGCAATAACGGATATTTTGACTGAGCGGAACAGCACCATAAACATTAGCATAATGCCCACAAAAACTGCGCCGAGGGTCAAAATCTGCGATTTGTAGAGGCTCTGAAGCATGTTGTTGTAAAGCACCAGCAGGCCGGTGAAGCGAATATTTTCCGGGGCAATGCCGACTTCGTTGATGGCGTAATCGCGAATTTTTTCCAGTAATTCTGCGCGGCGCAGCAGACCTTCGGTTTCCATGGCGCGCAATTGAATACGGGTTTCGTCTAGATCTTCAATTAAATAAGGCGCAACCATCTGCCGGTAGATGTCGGGGCTAAAACTTTTGCGCATAAAGGCAATTTCAAAGTCATTTAACTTGTGGCCGCTAAGGTCACTGGCGACATCGTAAATCTGTACAAGCGAGCTGACTTTGCCCACCTCGGGCTGTGCTTCGATAAAACGTTGCAACTTGGCGAGATCGGCGAGACCTGTTGACCAATAAGTATCTTTTAGTGCTGTGCTGGCGTCTTCACCAAATGGGTCGGCAGCGCTGTCAGAGTCGCCAAAAGCGTCATCACCAAAGGCGTCATCGGTGTAGTCGCTCTGCTCGGTGGGGGTGGCTTCGGCGAAGGCATCCTCGGCGAAGGCATCGTCAGCAAACGCATCGTCGCCGTACTCGCTGTCGACCATTGGTTGGTCATTCGAGGATTCAAGGACTGGCTTAAATGTCGGCGCCTGCAGAATAATATCCAGCGGTGTGGTGCCGCCGAGAGAGCTATCGATAATTTCCATGCCTTGATAAATTTCCGTGTCGCTGCGGAAGTAATCAATAAAGCGGTTTTCCACCTGCAGTTGCGTGGTGCCGTAGATCGACAAAATGCCTAAAGCGCCGGCGATCAGCAATACCAGATTGCCGTGGCGTTCGGTAAACACCGCAAATACTGAGGTGAAGGCCGCAGAGTTATCATCGCCACTGGCGTCATTGCCTTTGCCAATTAGCATCATACCCGCTGGAATAATAATAAATGCAACGACCAGCGCCAGTGAGATGCCAAGGGTCATCATCCAGCCAAAGTCGATGACTGGGCGGATATTACTGACAACTAAAGAGAGGAAGGCAACCATGGTAGTGAGCACGGTGTAGAGGCATGGCTTGACCATCGATTTGACCGTTTCAATGACCAGAGTATCTTGCGATGCATCGGGTTGCTCGCGGAAAATTTCGCGGTAGCGGACAATTAAATGCATGGTCAACGCGAGGGTAATAATAAGCAACAATGAGACAAAATTTGAGGAAATGACCGTCAGTCGCCAGTCGATCCAGCTGAGGAAGCCCAGAATAATAACCAGACACAGGGCGCAGGTGGCCAAGGGCAGAACGACCCAGCGAAGTTTGCGAAAAATTATCGCTAGGGTAGCGATAATAAAGATCAGAATGCCCGCGCCAAAAATAACGAGGTCACTTTTAATAAAGTCGACCATGTCAGCAGTAATCATATCTGGACCGCCAAGAAAGATGGTGGCGCGATCGCGGTAGCCATCCATTAATGTGCGTACATCACTGATCATCTGGTGGGTTTGGGCTGCTTTTGCGGTGCGGTAATCGAGAAATTCTTGGCTAACGCTGTCCAGCTCAATCTGTTCTTCAGCAGTGAGGCCTTTCGTGGCTTTGGTTAATCGCAGCGCGTCTCGCGCTCTCACCAAGTCGAGATACTGTTGGTCGAGCTCTAATGTTGCGAGCATCCCCGTGGTTTGGCCATCGCCGCTGAGAATCAGGTTTTTATAAATAGGGCTGTTGAGAAATTCTTGGCGGGCCAATTGACGATCGACGCCGGGTGACAACAGTGTGTTCAGGTCTTCTTGGAGGTCCGCAACACTAATTTTAGGGCTGTACAGCAGAGGCACGTCCAGCAGCGAAAGCATGCTCTCAACGCCTTTGATGGTGGCCAATTCGTCGCGCAGGGAGGCAAGCAGCTGCAGATTCTCATCGTCAAAAAGATCGCCCTGTTTGGGTGAGAAAGTGACAATTAAAAAGTTGTCGCTGCCATAGCGCTGGATGACTTCGCGAAAGAAATTGAGGTCATCGTCATGCTCAAGTGTCAGAGAATCTGCCGAGGCATCCAGTTTGAAATTGGGCAGTCCAAACGCCATACCTACGGTGAGGGCAACGACCATCAAAATTGCGCGGAGAGGACGACGAAGAACCGTTTTTTGGTATAAGTCAAACAGAGCTGAAGACATAAGAGAGTGTTCCTTGGGGCTAGCCATGCAATGCCGCGTATTATGCGATGTTGGGGACGAATATCATAGCGCGCACGGCACTATTTGCCGTGCCTTGGCGCGTTACTGCACTGATTGACGTCATCGTGGGTGAATTAAAAATAGTGAAGCGCTGCCGGATGCGATTAAACTAAGCGCTTTGTGCCGGGCCTCTTAAACCGGACCGTTCAAGTCGAACTTCTTTAAAAGTAGATTCTATGAATGCTGTAATTCTCGATTGCGATAGCCTTGGCCCCCACGACCTGAATATGCAGGCGCTTTACGATCTGCCACTCAATTGGACAGTCTACGGTGCTACCTCGCCGGAGCAGGTGTTTGAGCGCATTGCCGATGCCGATATTGTGGTCACCAACAAAGTACCGTTGACAGCGCTAACGCTTTCACGAGCGCCGAAACTGAAGTTAATAACACTCACGGCGACGGGAACCAATGTGGTTGATCTGGCTGCGGCGCAGGCCAGAGATATGGTTGTGTGCAACGCTGTTAAATACTGCACCGGGTCTGTGGTGCAACATACCTGGGCGCTGATACTGGCGTTGAGCACAAGGCTCAACTATTGTCAGCAAGCGGCGAGTGACGGTACTTGGGGGAAAAGTCCCTTTTTCTGTTTGCTGGATTACCCCGTTCAGGAATTGGCGGGCAAGGTGCTGGGGATTATTGGCGCCGGCGAGCTCGGTCGAGGTGTTGCGGCGGTTGCCGAGGCTTTCGGTATGCGAGTGATTTACGCCGCCCTGCCGGGGCGCGATTACGGCGCCGATGATCGTGTTGAATTTGAGGCTTTTTTAGCCATGGCAGATGTTGTTAGTGTGCACTGCCCGCTTACCCCTAACACCGTCGATCTGATTGATGCAGATGAGTTGACCAAAATGAAACCCACGGCGATTTTGGTGAATACTGCCCGTGGCGGCATAGTGAATGAGATGGCCTTGAAGGACGCATTGCTGGCGAACACTATCGCTGGTGCGGCGGTGGATGTCTTGACCACTGAACCGCCGCGAGAGGGCAATGTGTTACTGGATTCTGCGATCCCCAATCTTATTGTGACACCGCACTGCGCCTGGGCTGCACGTGAATCTCGCCAGCGCGTGGTCGAGCAAATGGCGGAAAATATTCGTGATTTTCTCGCCGCTAAAACGCCCGCCCGCGCACTGCCGAGGGTCTGACTCAGTCGCCGCTAAAGCTGCTGCTGAGTTTTTTTTCAATCAAGTTGTTTTTCAGTTTCGCGTATTGCGGTACGCCATTTTTGTAGGGAGGGTAATCTTCCCCAACAATTAAAGGCTGCAAATAATCGCGGGCTTCTTGGGTAATGCCAAAACCGTCTTTGGTGATAAACGAGCGCGGCATTTTTTTCTCAACATTCGCCACGTTGCTCAGGCAAACTTCACCGAGAGACCAACTGTACTTTTTGGCGCTGCCGCGCTCAATGGTCACCATAATGGCGCTTTTGCCTTCGAGCGCTTTTTCAACGGCGGCCCGACCAACAGCATAGGCCTGTTCGACGTCGGTTTTCGACGAGATGTGTCGTGCTGCGCGCTGTAAATAGTCGGCAAGGGCGTAGTGGTATTTGTACCCGAGGGAATGTTTAATCATGCTGGCCAGTGTCGGCGCGACTCCACCCAACTGCTGGTGGCCGAATGCGTCCTTGTGCAACGAGCCAGAAATTAATGCGCCGTCTGCATATTTCGCGCCCTCTGAGGCAACCACTACGCAATATCCCTTCTCTTTGACGGTAGCGGCGACTTTGGCAACAAACTCTTCGCGCACAAAAGGTATTTCTGGGAAGATGATAATATGGGGCGGGTCACCGGCATTTTCGGCAGCGAGTCCCCCTGATGCGGCAATCCAGCCCGCGTGTCGGCCCATCACTTCCAGGATAAATATTTTCGTGGAGGAGGCGCACATCGATGCAATGTCGAGGCTGGCTTCCTTGGTAGAGACGGCAACGTACTTTGCCACCGAGCCAAAACCGGGACAGCAATCGGTAAAAGGCAGATCGTTGTCGATGGTTTTCGGGATATGAATGGCTTGAATGGGGTAGCCCATTTGCTCGGAAATTTGCGACACTTTGAGGCAGGTGTCGGCCGAGTCGCCGCCGCCGTTGTAAAAGAAGTAGCCGATATTATGCGCTTTAAAGACTTCGACCAGACGCTCGTACTCTGCGCGACTATCTTTAATATCTTTCATTTTGTAGCGACAGGAGCCGAAGGCGCCCCCTGGGGTGTGCAAGAGCGACGCGATTGCCGCGGCCGATTCCTTTTCCGTGTCGATAAGATTTTCCTGCAGCGCGCCGATAATGCCGTTTTGTCCGGCATACAGTTTGCCAATTTTGTCGCTGTTTGCGCGGCAGGCTTCAATAACGCCGCAGGCCGACGCATTGATGACGGATGTTACACCGCCGGATTGCGCATAAAATGCATTTTTCTTACTCATAAAACTCTCTCTTCCTGACAGTCCATTTCCAACCGCCTATGGTAATCGTTCGGAAGAGTATCAGGAAGGAAGAACTAGCGTCCGATGGGTCTAAACACGGAAAATGTGATTTCTGCGTAGTCGCGGTTGCCCAA
>Ga0208928_1000091_pt1 | contig 18120 bp, 19 predicted proteins | sample Colrivmeta1547A3_FD_187641 | JGI IMG/M metagenome (GOLD analysis project Ga0208928, IMG submission 187641) | Estuarine microbial communities from the Columbia River estuary - metaG 1547A-3 (SPAdes) (version 2) | ecosystem: Environmental > Aquatic > Marine > Intertidal zone > Estuary | place... | reverse complement strand
CCTTCACTTTTTCGTGTAAAGTAGTATATAGCTACAACGATAATTATCACAACAATTACAGCTCCTCCACCATACATCAGTTTAGTGTTATTATCCATTATGCTTAATGTATACAATAAAAAAAAATTTGCATTGGCAGTACTATTTGGTTACAAATTTTTCAAATTGAGAAGTGATTGCATCCAATTCAGACTTGTCAATCTTGGAAATGTCATTTTGTACGGTTGTAAGTATACCTTGAATAGTGCTATCAGACATATCACCAGTCATAATACTACTCATTAATTTCAATGGGTCAATATTGTCATTTGTCAATTTGTTTGTTAAATTTTCTACTATATTAGCCAAACTCTTGTTATTTTTAATGGTATCTAACACTTCTTCGTTACTTGCAAGTTGCATATGATTACTAAATGTACTTTGGTCTATTGGAAATGAATCTGTAAATTCAAATGAATGTTTTAAAATGTTACTTAGATGTTTAACAAGAGCCTTCTTGGTCTTTTTATTTTCAGTCTTGAACAACTCCAATTTTAGTTTACCGTTAAATAATGACACTTCATTTAAAAAATTAAATTTTTTGTTACCAGGAACGTCTTCGGAATTTACAAGTTCAAGGATACACGGTAAGTGTTTGTAAAGAGTGTAAACATTATCCTTTCCCAAAGTCGCCTCTTCAACTGATTCAATGTATTCCAACAAAGACTCAGTTTCTTTGAAATAATCTATATTCCCAAGAGTCTTGACGAATGAAATACACGTAGATTTTAATTTTGACATTCAATATTACTAGTACCTCATTTAAAAAATACCGGATTAAACGAGTCAGTTAAAATCTACAATGCATGATACATGATGCTTTATAATACCTCTTGATGCTGATAGACTTAATGACTTTCTCTTTTTATTCAGAGACAATGACTTGCTGACTTTTAACGAAACCTTCATGTCATTTTCTATACTTTCAAGATTTTTCTTTACATAGTCTAAAATTCCGTGTTGGAAACACCATCTAAAAAAGCACAACTGACTACAGCTAGTTTTAATATAGTCTACATCATTATCATTGTAGTAAAACATTAATTTACCACTCCGAGAGAATGGGTCAAAATTCAACTTTGCAAACCCTTTTAATTGTAACTTGTAATTTTGATACACATTGAAACCCCTCGGTCCTCCTGTATTGAGAATTATAATGTACTTTTTGGAATAGTTTGTTACAAACCAATCTAGTAATCTGAGAGACAGTATAGACTTTGACTCGATTATATCTCTAAGTTCCAAGATATAGTTTTTATCCTTGTAAAATTCTACAAGTGATTCCATCAACAAGTCGGTTTTCGTCTCTACAGTCATGTTGTGTAATTGTAATTATAACAATGTTTAAATAGAATTTTAAACGTCAAGTGTTTATACTTTAAAGTGTAGTAAAACTGAAAAATGGATTTTGAATGCTATAATACCACAACACTATAAAATGACAATTCCAAGATTTACAAAAGCTCAAAACTTGAACGTTTCTTCTCTTAAATTCTCTTCGGTTAAAATTGGAGACAATCAAAGTAAAAAAGTATTTGTAAACAGTGATACAACCAAGATAATTTTACAAACTCCAAAGATGTATGTCCCAAATGGCATCAAAAGATGGAGAAAGGAAAATGCTATTGATAATAAAGATGACGCATTTGAATTAGAATTGTCGTTTGGAGGAGATTCAGAAGATATTCAAAAGTTTCACGAGAATATGAAACATTATGACGAACTTGTTAAAAAAGAAGTTCAAGCCAACTCTTTGGAATGGATTGGGAAGCCGAAAGTATCAATGGAGACTATTGAAGATGCATTTTATACTCCTGTTGTAAAAATTGCAGTAGACAAGAACAAGCAACCACTTGATTATCCAGATAGAATCAAGTTGAAGATTGATAGACAAAGAGATTCTAGAGGAAATTTTACTGGAGAATTTGTTAGTAGCAAGGCAAATGATACACCAGTATCAGTTTATGACACTAACAAGAATCAATTGACATTTAATGAAGACAATTACGATAGAGTCATTTCTAAAGGATGTTATGTTATATGCTTGATTGAACTAGTTTATATTAGTATTACTGCAAAAGTGAGTACCAAATGGAAACTTGTACAGGTTAAATTATTTAAGGAAAACAACAAGATTGAAGGATATGCCATTGATGACGAAGATGAAGAAGACAATGATACAGAGAAAGAGTTACAAGAAAAGATGGAAAAGCTTGAATTCGAGGAAGCACTTGAAGAAAAGGAAAACGATGCGGACAATGATGAGTCTTTACCAGAGGAGGCCGTACCAGAACCAGAAGAGATAGAAATTGTACCAGAAGTGAAAAAGACTAGAAAAAGACTTCCAAAAAATTAAGTAGTAGTATATCTTGTTCAAATTTATCCGATACGGAGATTATCTTGTTCAAATTTATCCGATACGCAGATGAGATTCAAGTCATAAACCTGTAAACTATCAATCTCAAATGGAGATTGATAGTGCGTACAAATGACATTTATTGGAAAGACAATTGTATCTGAAGAAAGTTGGGAGGGTATATATGATTCTATGATTAGTTACCATCACTTTTTGGAATGCAGTGATAAAACAATTTGGCATTTGATGATTGAAGAAGATTATGGCCAATACCCAAGATATAAAGAGATTGATTTGGTTAATAAACAAAAAATTATAGATGAATTCAAATTTGTCAAAATTTGTTAATTATCGGTAATTCGTAAATTGATAAATAATTTCTGTTGTATTGTAAATGACAATCAAACATCTGATACTTTCAGGTGGAGGGGTAAGAGGTATTGCTGTATGTGGTGTGTTAAAGCATTTACATCCTAAATTACAAAATTTGGAAAGCATTTTAGGAGTGTCAGTCGGTTCTATCATAGGGTTCGTGTATGCTATCGGTTATACACCAGAAGAGATTGAAGAGATTGTGTTAAATAAAAAATTTTCATCATTAATCAACATAAGTCTATTATCACTTTTAGGGAAATATGGACTAGACGATGGTGAAAAGATTTTAAATTGGTTAAAGGAATATGCTAGAAAAAAGGAGATTTCTGACGACATCACGTTCATAGAGTTATATAAAAAGACTGGTATAAAATTTAGAGTAGGTGTCACTAATCTAACAGAAAGCCAACAAGAAATTCTAGACTGTAGGTCTTGGCCTAATTTGAGTGTATACAAGGCTATAAAAATGTCATTTAGTATCCCATTTGTATTTAGTTCTGTAAAATTCAATAATTGTGTTTATGTTGATGGAGCAATCACTGATAATTATCCTATAGAAGTTTATAATGACATGATGTCAGAGACAATAGGCATCCAATTAGTCTCCCGTAAGAAAAGATGCGAAACTGATACTTTTCTATCATTCGTATCATCTGTGATGAAATGTTTAAAGGTTCAATTGGAAGACAAGATTTTAGATAATCGTACGTTATGCATTCCTGCTGGGGAGGTTACAAGTATGAGTTTTGATATCACCAAAGACCAGAAGATTGCAATGATTAAGGAAGCTTATGAAATGGCCGAAAAATGGAAGTTTGATAGTACTTAATTATGTTGAAGTCTAGTTATTTTTATAAAGACTTATAAGAATGCCAATCCCAAAATATTTATACCAAGTATGGTTTCAAGGTTGTGAAAATTTAAAAAAAGAAAAATTTAAATTGAATGTTAAGCAGTGGCAAAACTTGAATCCAGAATGGAAATATAAATGTCTAGACGAAAATGACCTTAAAGAAGCATGCAAGACTTATTCTGATAAATGTCTAGCTGCATTCGACAAGACTACTGTCATGCATGCCAAGATAGACCTAGGTAGATTAGTCATTGTCTTTTTAACAGGTGGTATGTATGTCGATATGGACATGTACGCACTCAGACCTTTAAGTTACTCTTCAGAGTTCAATGATGTTGTAAATAATAAAGAAGAAGTCTTGGGTGTATCTGTATTGTCAAAGATTAACATAATCGAACGATTAATAACTCAGGGTACCAAAAATGTAATGTATAATAATGCGATAGTAGTTTGTAATAAGGGAAACAAGATAGTAAAGACTATGATAGAAGACTGTATTGAAAGAATCCTTGTAGAGTCAGAGGACCTTGATAGCTTTACATACATTTCAAAGACAACTGGACCATGGATTTTTAGCAATAATGTACATGCATTAAGCGAATACAATTACGTACATGTATTCTCTGAAGACACATTCGAACCAGTAAAGATTTCTGATAATACTATCGCTATTCATGATTTTGAAATGTCTTGGATTACTGGAGAAACTAAAAGAGTATGTAAAGTGTACAATAAACATAAGAATACAGTGTACGTCTTGGTAATATTGATTACCCTATTTGTATTGCGTAAATGGTTATGAATACTATACAAATGATTCGAGTGTGTAATTTTTTTGTATGCAAGTAATAGATGCCCGAATATTCTTTTATGAACCTTTTATTCCAAGGAATTATATTTGCTACGTTATACATTTCTGTAAAAAACGCTAAATATTTGGCAAAAGACTTTAATTGTCATACTCATTATGACCTAATTCTGTTCATCAAATTCGTCATATTTTATATAATAGTTCACGAAATAGGGAGAATGTTTGGAGTAAACAAAGACATGATAATATTGTTATTCATCGGTAGAATCGTGGGACTATATCTTGAAGTATGTGACACAAATATGGATTCCATTCAAAAGTCATGCTCTGATGGAACATGTATGTTGAAAAGTTAAATTTCTGATAGAATATGTAACCCACCCAAACAACCCACCCCCAACGCACCTCAATCCCCAACGCACCTCAATCCCCAACGCACCTCAATCCCCAACCCTATAACAAATCAAAATCAACCAACAAATCAAGCCGCCGCAGCAATCTCACCAACACACACAACATATTCCCCAAAACTCCAGTTTCCCAAGTCAACAAAGCATTCCCTGCATCTTCCATCCCCCTCCCCGTCCAAGCATCCCCAACAAACAATCATTCCACAACAAGCACAAAGCGAACACCTTTCAGTGCATTCAAGATAACAGCAAGAACAATAGACTTCCACACCCAACTCCGAGAAAGAATCCTCCGAGCATTCAAAACACACTCCAACCCCACGATAATCAAAAAGTTCACTAAATAAACAACCACAAAATCCACATTCCAATGTAATACCGTCAATGTCGTCCATCAATTCAATTTACGCACCCGTGTGGGTGTCCCGACCAATCAACCTTCAACAATTATTCCACATATAATTATCAATTCGCCTAGAAACACTCTTATAAAACTCCAAAGTCCCATACTTGCAATCGAGAAAGTCTCGAATCCACACAAGGACTAAATAGTCATCCTCCCCAAGTCTCATAGTGGCATTATACCGGCGATACCGTACACAATCCTGTTTCCAATCCTCAACAGTATATCCATCCCTATTAATTGCAGCAACCAACAAATTAAACTCCTCTTGAGGCGAAACAGTCTTCAACTTGTCCATCCTTTCTACAAGGTCACTCAAAGAGTCTCCACTAAGACTAATCTCATCAATTCGTTCAGTCAAATCTTCCATATGTATATTTCTAAATTCAGTTTACGCACCCCCAACCCCTTTCGGGGCCAGAGGGCATTCTTCAACTTAAGCCTTCAAGAATTTAATCAAAGTCGCCACAGCTCCATTACCCTTGACAAACCATTCAATGTCATCATCGGAATCAAACACTCCATCACAATCTCCCAAGTCATGTACAAAGTAAACCTTTTTACCAATATCAAAATAAAATCCCCTTGACCATTCGCCATCACTACATTCATTCTTCATCATCTCCCCCTTATTTTCCAACATCTCAGTAGTAATCTCAACTTTCGTCGTCAAGTCTTTAAAATCATCAGCATCATAAGGAATTCTGACTCCAAATGCAGCTCGCAAAGCCGCCATGCTTCCCTTAGAGCTTGCATACCATTCAATCTTGTCAATTTGGTCCCAAGAATCCTCCTCATCTTGTCTGTCATAAATCTCGTAAACCTTACCCTTCAACTTGACTGTATAAATAAATCTAAAACCATCCTCTTCTGGGTCATCAGATTCTTCTGGTTTACCAAAAAGCCTAGTCAATTGTAAAGTAGTTACACCAATCAGACCAATTTCAGGCATCTCCATAGGCTTCTTCATGTCATACAAAGTGAATCCGCCTTCAATAGGTTTGATGGCCTTTATAACTAGCGATAACTCCTTTTTGATGATATGCAGCGTCTTTGTATACACCGCCTTTGGTTTTTCAACATCCATTTTTTCCATTTCTTTAGTCAAAGAGTCCACGCTATCAGCCTGCTTAACAGCCTTCTTTACAGATACCTTCTTTTCAGCATCATCAGAGTCTTCTGATTCAGACTCCTTGACAGATACCTTCTTTTCAGCATCATCAGTTTCTGATTCAGCCTTCTTTACAGATACCTTCTTTTCAGTTTCTGATTCAGACTCCTGTTTAACAACCTTCTTAGCCTTCTTTCCATCAATCTCAGCATGCAAACCATTAAATATGTCAAAGTCTTCATCATCAGGGTGAGCTTTGAAAAAGGCGACCATATTAACATAAGACTCATCATCAGCGATAAATTCTAAAAAGTCAGTACTTTGAGCTTGCTCAATCATCAAAGTGGCGATAGTAGTTTGTTGTTTTTTCATAAGCTTTGGAAACATTTTTCTCAGTATTCAAAAGTTAAAATTCAGTTTTATTTACGCACCCCAATCCCCAAGGGGCGCCCAGTATCTAATTATACAATTTTATCCACATGTAATCATACATTTTAATCTTGGTAAAATCAGATGAGCACGCCATCTTATCAATCAACCAAGCATCATCTGGAATTTTCCTTGATACAGCCTTCTTTGGACTCAAAAAGGCTCTAATTTGCGATTCGGTAGGTTTTGGAAAGTTCATTTCTCAGTATTCAAAAGTTTATTACGCACCCCAATCCCCAAGGGCGCCCCGACCAATCAATTTACAATGTATCTAATAGACATCTTGTTGATAAAGTTAGGGTGTCTACTTATAACCCATTTTGCAAAACGAACATTACGGTTATCTCCACGAATAGAATTGTAATACATCCACAAGGACCTTGTAGAAATCCTCCTACCAAAATGAGCGTCATAATGAATCCAATTCAAACTAATCCTACTAGTGGCAAAACGACAAGCTCTCTGAAAATCCTGGTCACAGTACCAAAGATTTCGTAGATAAAACATAGACAGGACGTCTAAATGCGATTCTTTTGATGGATTTCGATAATACGCTTCAATTGCTTCTCCCAAGTACATTTTTCTCAGTATTCAAAAATTAAAATTCAGTTTTTTTTTACGCACCCCAATCCCATAGGGCGCGGGCTAAGTATATTTTAGAAGTGTTCATTTTCGAGTGGGTGTCCAAAGGTGGACGTAGTAACAGTGGGCGTCCAAAATTCACTTTCCGAGTGGGTGTCCAAAGGTGGACGTAGTAACAGTGGGCGTCCAAAATTCACTTTCCGAGTGGGTGTCCAAAGGTGGACGTAGTAACAGTGGGCGTCCAAAATTCACTTTCCGAGTGGGCGTCCAAAGGTGGACGTGAGCCTCAATACACGCCAAACTTCAGTTTAGCCCAACCACCAATCAGGCTCTTTACAGTACGCCCACTTGGCAAACCGACGTTTCTCTAGTTTATAAAACCGTCTGTAACTAGCTACGATGTCACCCTCAACCTTACAGTATCCTGGCATACAAGCCTCAGGTGTAGTAAAAGAGTCTGATTTAAACTCTAGTGAGTCACCAAGACTCTTAGCAAGCCAAATAACACGCTCAGACTTGTGCGGTCTACCATACCGAGAGTGGTACTCAGCAGCCAAAGCGAGTCCGTGAACAATAGTCCAATTGTAATTTTCCCTAGACTCTGCAACCCACAACACCACAGGGTGTTTGGTATGAGTCTGTCTATAGAGCAAGCGATGAGTAACCCCCATACTTTGTAATACAGTGCAAAGTATCTGGGCAGTCTCAGTTACCATCTTGACGACATGTTTATCACATTGGTCATTGGCTGCTTCAACAGGGTCTAGACTAAGTATAAACAAATTCATAATACTAAATACATACTAACGAAAATTCAGTTTTGGTAAAAACGATGTATTTAGTCTTCCACATAGACCTTGAAAATTCCGAGAATATTTAACCCATATTAGAGGCTATTTTCAACAAATTCCCAAAAGACTAAATACATCGTTTTGACAAAATCGAAAAGCTTCCCAGAAATGACTCTGGTAGTAGCACTTTAAATTCAGTAATCTTTCAATGAATTCAATAATACACGTTAAATTCAGAATACATACTAATTAAATTCATTACGATTACCATTTTGTACTTATTTATTCTAATCGTATATCAAATGCGAACAGCACTACTACTCGAAATGATTGCCGTAGGTATATTTACCATTGTATTAGAATTCTTTGTATACAGAATAGTAGCCAGAGAGTTTCCATGGACTCATCTTCCTCATTTTAACTCAATGTTACTAGGAGCATTCATTCTAGGTGCATCAATGCATTTCATCCTCGAAGTAGTAGGTGTCAATGAAAGCTGGTGTAGAAGTACGTTTAAATAATTTTACATAACCACACTTATTTGTTCTGAAATCAGAACAATTTCAAATTTATTTTAATTGGTGACATTAAGACAATCCTTAATGTCATCTCCAGCAACCTCATCAGATGTCACAACAAAAATTAAATTTAAATAACAACCCATTGAAATTCATAAGCGACTGTCTATCAATATGTATGTTGTTGTACGCTGTGTATTCTACTAGACAGTATAAGGAAATATTTTACACAATGCTGATAATGTTGTTTATTAGAAGTATATGTATTATATGCACCATACTTCCTTCTCAAAAGAACTGTGACAAGACAAGTATCACGTATGGATGTTACGACAAGTTATACTCTGGACATTTCGCGACAGGCTTAGTGGCTACACTTGTTTGTTGGAAATACAATACAATTACATCTATAGTCTTTTATAGTTTGAATTTCATAAACGCTACACTCATTATGTTACTCAGGGCTCATTACACAAACGACATTCTTATGGCTCTATTCGCTACGCTTTCGATACATGGAATCTTGATACCTACAATCTTGAAATAAAAAACGATAAAGTCATTTAGTCATATTTTTTTAACAGAATACTATATGAAGACTTTTACAAAGTGGTCTGGAAATAAATCACAGCATCTGCGTCATATTCTTCCACTCATACCTGAATTCACTGGTACATACATTGAACCTTTTGTTGGAAGCGGCGCTTTACTTTTAAAATTGGAACCAGAGAAATGGATAATCAACGACTTGAATAAAGACCTTATAAATGTCTGGAGGACTGTAAGAGACAATCCAGATGAAGTTATAAGTGAATTTAAAGAGTTTGGTTTGTCATTCAAACCAATGACAAAAGACGTCAAGACTACTACTTGTAAGGAGATTACACTTGGTATAGATGAAATGGAATACAATACTAAAAGAGCTATAACGTATCTTCTTATGAAGTATTGTTCTTTTATGGGTGTTATACTAAGAAATGACAAATTCAAGTTTTGTAATCTAGAATTAAATGTATCCATTGATACATATCCGTTCCTTAAGGAAACATACTACACTAAGATTACAAAGGCAAGCGAGTTTCTAAAGAATGGGGAAATATACAACAATGACTACAAGGTAATCCTACAAAAGGCTAAAAATGGTGACTTTGTATTCCTTGACCCACCATATATAGAAGACCATAATTATCAATTCAACTACAACAAAGGAGAAATATTAGACCAAAAATTTTTAGACGAGCTTGCAAATCAAGTAGGAATTCTTGATTCAAATGGAGTCAAATGGCTGATGACACAAGCAGATACAAATCAAATTAGAGATGCCTTTAAAGGATATACTATCACGCATTATGAAGCATACCGTCAAGGAAGGAAAGAATACGTAAACGAATTACTAATACGGAATTACTAAACGCAAGTTAAGCACCTCGTGGTGCTAATTCTTGAATTTCTATTTACATATTTACACAAACATTATCTCAACTTAATACTTGTATGCGTCCAAGTATGTCTTCAATGATGGAACCAATGATATTTTGTTATTTTTTACAATCCATAGATTTCCATATTGTGTATTCATACTTCTTCCATTTCTAGTATTAGACATAAAGTCTTCCATGCTCTTCTCGTATCCAAGACCATCCTTGAACTCTTCAAATGAAATTTCTCTAGTTTGACTATGAAGATATTCAATCATTCTCCCAACCAATTTCTTTTCAGTAATCCATTTGATTACCTTCTCTCCGTCAAATCCGCTAGCACTCTCCGTGTATTTTGGAGGTAAAGTCGTCTTGAAACTCAATCCAAGATTCTTTCTGTCCAAGTTCTTGATACCAATCAGAGGAGTGGCATCAATAATATCAGTTGTAAGAGTTTCATTGTTTGAAGGTACCAAGAACTGTTTGTTGTACAACTCTTGGTCTCGTATGTAGTCTGAATAAACCTTCCATGTCGTAGAGTCTGTAAAAATATACCTCTTGTATTCTGGTCTTGCTCTTCCACAAACTCTTCCAAGTGCTTGTGAGATACATACTGCATGTGTTGTTTTAGTAGCAGAGTACATCATTACTGTAGCTGCAAGAGGCCCATCTTCGTGTTTTGAAACAAAACTGATTCCTCTTGCCATCAGATTCTTACCAATAGTTACCACGCATTTAACTCCAATGTCCTTGAGAATTGTGTAGAAATCTGCAATCTGAATGTTACACTCGTATGTATTTTCACCCAAAATTTTATACCTTTCTCCCTTCATCTTTTGTTCGAAATCATCGGATTCTTCTTTACTTGTAAATTTTACATTTATTCCGTCTCCATTGTATGTATTCACAACACACTCTAGTACCTTGCTTAATTTATTCATTGTAACAAGTTGATTTTGTATAGTACGCTCAGCAGTATACAAAATAATTTCTGAAGTTCCTTCTGTTTTTATTCTCTTGACCTGTTCTTGCATATTTTTAAAGTGCTCAATAGTTGTCTTTGATTCAGTGAAAATCATGTCATTATATCCTCTGTAGCTTGCTGGTGTTACAAGTGACAAGACGTTTGTTGCTTTTACTTTGTAGAGCATCAAACAATTCTCTGGTGTAGCACTCACAAAAACTCTATTCAATTTAATCTCCTCAGTCTGTGTCTCTTTAAAGAATCTTACCCATTGTTGATGTGATACTGCTTGACCTTGAGTGACTTCGGAAACATTCTTGTGTTTAGTGATAATATCTGCTTCATCGTGAATCAAGGCCAATTCGTCTATGTATTCCTTTGCTTTTGAAATGATTTTTGCTAATCGTTTTACTTGGGTAGAGTTGTCCATGCACAGCAAGATGAATTGTTCATTCTTCCTGGCAGCTCTCAGAATTTTAGAGTCATGAATTCCAGCTCTAAAAATTTTTGGACAATTTAATGGGCTCAAGTACTTTTCAAGTCTATCTTCCAATTGTTCAATTTGGCAAGTATTGTTGGCTACTGAAATGATAACAGATACTCCTTGAGAAATGAACTCGGAAGTCGCTGAGAAAATCGCACTAGTCTTTCCAGATTGGGTTGGGGCCAATAGAACGGCATTTACCGATTCTTCTTCATTGTAGAGTCTGTTAATCATGACTGATACGTTTCCATCGTTTACTTGGTCAATTTCATCATCTTGTTCTTCAAGGTCTAGAAGAATTTCATCCAATTCTCTTTGTTTCCTTGCTTCCTCTCCTAATCTTCTTGCTTCTTCTTCTCGTTGTCTGGATGCTTCAAGTCTGGCTGTTTTGTTTGCGATTCTGTTCATTGCTTTAGTTGTATTCAACCATTTTCGTTTGAAATTCAGTTTTATAGATGGCTTGAGTGGTCTAACGTACGTACACACCAGAGCTTACAGGAGTCCAGAACCCGCCCACTGCATCCCAAATTATCTGAATACTCTGGCCAGCGCGTTTGAATTCGAGACGTGAGGTAGCTGGCCCGGTACATGGACGTGGAGTGACTAGCGTCCCACTCGGAAACGCAAGATTATATACACAATTAGTACCCATTGTACTACATACAAGTACTTTTAATTGTCCATCACTAAGTCCAGTAGTAGGCATTGTACCACTTCCTGTAAAAGTCGCTCCAGAAACACTGATGAATGTCACTGTAGTAGATGAACTAGGACTTCCAGTCGGAGTTCCAGAACTTACCGTAAATCTATCAGGGGTATAAGCTAATGTAGTACTCATTCTAGCTGCAGTCAACGTAGCCGAAATAGTATTTGTTAGAGTAGTAAATCTACCTGTAGCGGCAGTGGTAGCACCGACCGGAGTGTTATTTACAGACCCACCACCGATTGTAAAACTTGTTCCGGAAATGTTATTACTTCCTGCTGTAATGGCTCCATCTAGAATGAAACCAGAGATATTACTAGTAAGTACCTTTGATACTTGTATATCTCCTAAATTTCCAGCTACAACTACATTATTAGATATAGTTGCGTCGTGATAATACACCATTCTTTCTAGGGATTTTTTGAAGCCAAAGAACCCAGTTTCGTAGTTTATACTTCCAGATGTAGCACTTGTTGCATTCTTTGTAGACCAGAAATTTACTTGTATACCAACATCCTTTGCGTGGTCATATGTCAATACGCTCGCAACTACGCCAATACTTCCAGAAGCAATTAAATCAGAGTGCGCAATAGTAAATGTATCTGAATCTATAATTGTATTAACAGTGTACGCTCCATCAATTACAGGGTCACTTGTAGTGTTTCGTATGGTGACCGAGTCACCAGGTACAAAAAAGTGAGTAGATGTTGTTGTGATACTCAATACCCCACTAGTTGAACTATTTGAAACGTCTGAAATTATAAGTCTCTGTTCAGTTCCAAGTGGAAGTATGTACTTGTTTAAATCCGAATCAGACTGAAAGTTGGCAACGTGAAGAGTTCCTCCAATATATACATCACCAGATACTGTCAAGTCTGGTGAAATGTTTACTCCTTGGTATCCATAAAGATACAGCTCTGAGCCATCACTAAAGGCACTGTTTTTAGTGTCTCCAAATCCGATGTATGACCCAGTCGGTACGATTAGTGAGTTAGAATTAATTAGAGTACTTCCAGATGAGTTGTTTATCACAAAATTTCCACTACTTTGATTGAATGTAAATCCTCCACCAGAATTGTCGACTACAAGACTTCCAGAAGAATTGGAGATGGTAACGTTACTACCAAACTGGATAATGGAACTATTCAAAATCGTCGTGCTCGAGTTTATCTGTAGATTTCCATTCGTATTGTATATATTGTTTGTACCATCAAAGTACAATTTACCAATTATATTAGTGTATCCTGACGGAGAAAGGTCTAGATTTCCAATAGTGTTACTTATACTTGTAGGTCCGTAAATGTTTGTTCCAGTGTACAAGTTACCGACCTGAATGTCAGAGAATGCTCCAGAGAATACTTCGTTTGTATTGGCTCCATCCTTTATCACTACAAATCTATCAAGTGAATTCTTGTATCCAAAGAACCCAGTCTTTGTTGCTGTAGTGTAGTATTTGAATTCTATACCTCTATCTTTAGAGTCATTGAGCAATGGACCAGTTACTCCTCCTATACTAATAATTGGGTCTTGAATATTTGTAACAGTGCTGTATACATTTGAAGTAGTACCATTTACCTGTAGGTCTCCATTAATAATTGTTCTAGGTGCATTCAATGTAACTACACCACTTGTATTTCCAGTAATACTCATTCCTGAAGTCTGAGAGAGTATGAAACTGTTTGCATTCACTTCTCCAGAGACGTATGTATTTCCAGAAGTAATGTATACACCATTTGGTGCTACAACATTTAGAATTCCACTGCATCCAATTATTGTATTCAAATTCGCTATGGTACCACAATTCAAGTCTATATTGTTTATAGCAAAATTGTTACTTATAATAATATTTCCTACCTCTATTGTACCAAGAGTTCCAGATATAATTTCTCCATTATTTACTGCTTTAGAGTAGAATGTAAGTCTATCCGTGGAATTCTTGTATCCAAACCATCCTAAACTTGCAGTTGTTGTCCCTGACTGGACATAATTGTATTCTATACCTCTATCTTTGAGGTCATTTGTTGTAGTTGTTACATTAGATAATGTAAGTATTGGGTCACGGAATGTAGTGTTGACAGAGTTAATGTTGGTTGTAGTGCCTTCGATATTGAACGAGTTTCCAGTGCTTACATTTACATTTCCTGAGGAGTTTGTTATATTCAATCCAGATACAGTTGTTAAATTTATCCCACTGGTAGAATTTACCAAACTCGCTGACGTATCAAAAGTAATACTTGTGTAATCAGGAACAAATAGACTTGTGAAATTTTTGAATACGATATTATTTGTCCCAGACCCAAACAATGTCATATTACCAGCACTAGCCAATATACTGTTTGTTGTGTTGTTACTCTGTCCAAATGCAAGTGTATTTGTCCTAGTTACTAGTGAATTTAGATTTATTTCTCCAGATACATTCTCTATGATTTTACTTGAAACTACAAGTATTCCATTTGTATTTCCAGAAATCACATTACTTGTACTTCCAAGATTTATACCTGTATTCGGAGGAATATACACATTTCCAGAACTGATGTTTATCGAATTTGTAGAAATAACATTCAGTACTCCATTAGTATTGCTTGACAATGATGAAGAAGCAGATGTACCAAATGAAAGAGTACTACTTATGGGAATTATTGTACTAGCTGAATTTAGAAAAGTCTTGTTCGAATCAATAGAGAGACCATTCGTACTTCCAGTGATGTACGACCCATTACTTCCAAATAAAAGCGGTTTGTTTAGTGGCAACAGTACATTATTACCTGGAAGTAAGAGTATGTTGTCTGCAGAAATGTTTACATTGTCTGTCCCCATTATATTTATAGTTCCATGGCATCCTGTTAGAGTATTTACATTGAGAATGTCCCCGCATCCTGCATTGAAACTTCCTCCAGTTATGGATATATTATTAACAACTAGACCACTGTAGAATACGTTACCAGAAGACCCTGAGATGACTTCTGCGTTGTTTGTGGCATTGGGTATAAACGTGAATGCATCCAGAGTTCTCTTGTATCCAAACCATCCAAGTTTTGTTCCACCAGATGAATCGGTGTATGGGAATTCTATTCCTCTATCAGTTGGGTCGGAAAGTGTCTGAGTGTAATTTGCTATTGTTAGAATAGGGTCACTAAATGATACATTTGACGTATTTACACTCAGCAATGGACCTATTAATCGAGTTTCTGCTAGACTCGAAATGGTTAATTTTCCACTTGTGGAAATGATACTTCCATTGGTTCCAAAATTAAGAGTGTCTCCTTGAGGTATATAGGTATTTGGTGCATCCAATTGTATACTCGAACTCTGTATTATAATTCCATTAGTTGTATTTCCACTTAGTATTACATTGTAATGGACAGACATCTATTAACGTACTACATTGGAATAATCATTATTGTAATTTCTCATATCTATATGTTAATGCGAGAAACATCACTAACTGAAAAAATTCACGCATATTCGAATTTAATCGCAGTAGTAATGATTGCATACTACTTTATGAACAAACAGGGTTACATTCAGTTCTAAGACGGCGCTACGAGCATAATTCGTAGAAACTTCAATGAATTTAATGCGCTACAACCAAAGGCATTTCTGGGAAGCTTTTTGATTTTGTCAAAACGATGTATTTAGTCTTTTGGGAATTTGTTGAAAATAGCCTCTATTATGGGTTAAATTTTAACAGAATTTCCAAGGTCTCGGTAGAAGACTAAATACATCGTTTTGACAAAGCTGAATTTCTTATACCTTCAACAATTCCAGTATCCTACTCAGAGTCATCTCCTTGACACAAACTAGAGATACATTCAGAGACTCCCTAATCTTATCCAATCGCTTAAGGTCTTCCCTAATAAGGTCCTCAATCCGTAATACAGTGTCACTACTAATTCCGCCATTCCTTCCTTCCAGTACTTTATGCAGACTGTAGATAATATCCACAGCCAATTCAATACAGGAAGTATCCAAGCCTACGTTCGATAAATACACAGCAACATTACCTTTGATGATGTCTATAGTAAAATGAGGCTTACCGGCAATCTTGGAAGTAGTCGAAACCATAATCCCATGAGTATCCCCCAAAGCAATATCTCCTTCAAACTTGCACACCTCACTTTTCGGTACTGATTTAGTATATGTCTTTGTATCTATCGAAATATCGGGATATCCATCCAGTGACAATATGATATCCATCTTTCCCTTCTGCTTGCTACTAGGGACATGTATAACGTCGTGTTTAGGGAATACTGAGTCCAATTGCATAATAGTCTTCAGTTCAGTATTCCTCCCTTTAACACTACCAGTCTTAAACGAAGTAAGGTAGTCAGTGAATGATTCAGATAACTCTTTTAAAGCACCGTTAGAATTAGTCACTATCAAGTCAAGGTTAATCATCTTACTATTTACCACTCCAAGTTGGTTTACAATAACGTCATTTGGAACACTTCGCAATTGTGAAGTGAATACGTCAGACATCCTTTCAATCTTACTAGATACAACATCTGATACAACACTTTTAGTTGTTTCTCGCAAATCTCTGACAAGACTAGTATTATTACATTCAATTGTATCCTTGATGTATTGTTGAAAATCACTTGTCTCACATAACCCAAGTTTATTAACGCTTGTTACATAGTCGGATACCAAACGTTCAATTGAGAATGACGGATATCTCCTACAAAACATTACAGACTCTGGGTCAGATATACATACGTTAATATAGTCAGACATTACAACAAGTATACGTACCAGAATTCATTTTATAAACCACATTCAAAAACTGAATTTAAAAACTCCTTTAAAGAATAAATGAACAATCAACTACAAGAATTCCTCGATAATTACTCCACCAAACGTGGACCACTCTTAGCATCCACAAAAAGGGAATATATCAAATCCTTTACAAAATTCAAAGAATTATTCCATACCGATGATTATATCAATCTATTCACTAAAAGACAAGACGAAGTAAAAGAGTATATCGCAAAAAATTATAAAAGTCCATACTATCTAGCAAAAATATATGGCTTCTGCACATATTACAAGATAGAATGTCCCGGAAAGGAGCCTTATACACCAAAAGTATTTGATGACACTGTAATAGATACTACGAAGATAAGAAACAAACTAAAAAATATCAAGAATTTAAAGGCGAGAGTATGGTTATCAATCCATACAGACAGTTCATTTAATTCCCTTAGAAGAGATTGGGCCAATACAATGATTAGAGAATACTGTACAGAAGATGAAATACAACTAGCTCCATCACTTTACACAATTGAAACTGGTGAATTTAGCACAGAAGCAGATAATAAAACAAAGAGGCCACGGAAATTCACATTATCAGATGAAACAAGAGAACTCATTAAAGAATACATCCCAACAATGAAGAATAACAAATATCTATTTGAGACATCATCAAATACATTCGAGAAAAGAAATGATACATTTAGTAAATACCTCAGAAAGATAAGCGAAGACCACATTGGTCATCCGGTACAAACCAATGCATTCAGAAAAGGAATTTCAACAGAAGACCAAACCCAGATAATTAAAAATGGAGGTTCAAGACAAGACCAATATGACGCAGCACAAAAGAGGGGACATAGTTATGCACAAGAACACTCTACATACCTTGGGAAGGTACAAGAAGAAATTAAAGAAGAAATTAAAGAAGAAACTCCTCCAAAATGCATCCAAGAATCAAATGTAGATATAAATGACAAAATAATGAAGTTAGCATTAGCAGGTATTTCATCAGATGAAATACAAAGAATCATAGCACTATTGAAGGAAAACAGTTAAAGAATGTCGAACAGTGGGAATTAGCATGCGCGCATTCACAAAAGGAGTATATAAAGGAATATTCC
>Ga0208928_1000090_pt1 | contig 18178 bp, 18 predicted proteins | sample Colrivmeta1547A3_FD_187641 | JGI IMG/M metagenome (GOLD analysis project Ga0208928, IMG submission 187641) | Estuarine microbial communities from the Columbia River estuary - metaG 1547A-3 (SPAdes) (version 2) | ecosystem: Environmental > Aquatic > Marine > Intertidal zone > Estuary | place... | reverse complement strand
GTTTTTGGGGCTTCATCGTTTTGATGGGTAGCGCTGAGTACTGGGCAAAACTTCTCAACAAGTACTTAGGTTTTATACCAATCTTTGATGTTCCTGCGCCAATTTTTGAGCGCTCGCCATTTATTGCAGGGTTAGTTCTTGCCATCATGATTATTCCAATTGTTACAGCGATTTCGCGAGAGATATTTGATCAAACACCATTGGATCGCGTGCAAGCTGCATATGCATTAGGTGCATCCAAACTTGCAATGATTCGCGCCGTTGTAATTCCTTATGGCCGTGGCGGTGTCGTGGGCGGTGCAATGCTTGGTCTTGGACGTGCGATGGGTGAAACAGTTGCCGTTTACACAGTTCTCAACGTTGTTTATCAGGTCAACTGGCAGGTTCTTTTCGGTGCTGGCGGAAACGTTGCATCACTTATTCTTCTAAAGTTTGGCGAAGCAGGTCCAGACGAGGTTAATGCACTCATGGCAGCAGGCCTTGTTTTATTCCTTCTCACCTTAACGGTCAACGCTATTTCTGACGTGCTTATCAATTCTTTTGGGAAAAAGGGACGATGACTCAAACTACTATTCCAAAACCTCAAACACCTTGGGGCACATCAATGGCCCAGCGAATGGCTACAGCTTCACTATTAGCTCTAGCTGGCGTACTTGCAGGTGGGGCTATAGAACTTACTGGGCTCAGCGGCAAGCTAGGTTTTGCTGCCGCATACTTTTTCTTTGCAAGCCTTTTGATTTTTCTACAACAACTACGACTCCGTGATTTAGCAGCTGCAAAGGATTCACTACTGAGCAGTTTTGCACTTCTTGCGATGACTATGACTTTGATTCCAATTGTGAGCATTGTTTCAACCGTGGTGCTCAAGGGTTACAAGGGGATCCACTTTGGAATGTTTACCAATGACATGACACTGGCCTCTGTTAATGATCCAGTTCAGGCAGGTGGACTTTTACATGCATTAGTTGGAACCATCCTTATGGTGGGCGGCGCGCTCATCATTAGTTTCCCCATCGGTCTTCTCACCGCGCTTTACCTAACCGAGATCCGTGGAAAATTAGCTCGCCCGATTAAGTTTCTTGTTCAAGCAATGAGCGGTGTTCCATCAATTGTTGCTGGCTTATTTATTCTCTCGATTTTGGTTATTCCGGTGACGCAAGAGTTAACTGGATTAATGGGCTCGCTAGCTTTAAGTATCTTGATGATTCCAACAATTGCGCGAACAGCTGAAGAGATGCTTCTTTTAATTCCAAATGAGCTTCGTGAAGCTGGCGTTGCATTGGGAGCTACTCAGTGGCGCACAGTTTCTGGCGTGGTAGTTCCTGCGGCTAAAAGCGGATTGGTTACTGCGGTAATCCTTGGAATTGCTCGCATTATCGGAGAAACAGCTCCCATCCTTCTTGTATCAGGCGGAGCAGATGCACTTAACTTCAATCCGATGTCAGGGCCAATGGGATCGCTGCCGTTTTATATTTGGAAAGCTTTCCTGACAGGTGGAACAGAAGAGGCATATGCAAGAGCGTGGGGCGGAATGCTGATCTTGCTCATCCTGATTGTGGTTCTCTTCGGACTTGCCCGTTACTTAAGCGATAGAAGGGCAGTGTGAGATGACAGTGACTGAGAATTCAAATAACGATAACAATATGGAGAAAAAAATGCAGACAACCAAGCCATCATCACTTGCATCAGTTGCAGGCAATCGTGAGCAGCGAGTCCCAGGAACCAACCTTCTTGGTACGGGTCTTGAGACACGGGGAGTTCACGCCTGGTTTGGTACTAAGCATGTGCTCTCAGATATTTCATTGGATTTTGCTGCCGGCACTGTTACCGCGTTAATTGGTCCTTCAGGCTGCGGAAAATCAACGTATTTGCGAACACTTAACCGTATGCATGAATTCATCCCAACGGCAGCACTTGCTGGTGAAGTTCTACTCGATGGCAAAGATATTTATGCACCCGGTACCGATGTTACAAAGATTCGCCTTCGCGTTGGCATGGTTTTCCAGAAGCCAAACCCATTTCCATCTATGACTATCGGTGAAAATGTTTTGTCTGGACTCAAGCTTGCTCAACTCAAGAGAAGCAACACAGATGAGCTTCTCGAGTCATGTCTGCAACGTGCAGGTCTATGGAGTGAAGTTAAAGATCGCTTAGGCGAGCACGGAGGCGCACTCTCTGGTGGACAGCAACAACGCCTATGTATTGCACGCGCTTTGGCCGTAGAGCCACAAGTTCTTTTGATGGATGAGCCATGCTCAGCCCTTGACCCAGGATCTACATTTAGAATTGAACAGACAATCTCAGAGTTGGCTAAATCAATGACGATCGTCATTGTTACTCACAATATGCAGCAAGCCGCTCGCGTAGCTGACTACACAGCATTCTTCCTTTCAGATGGTGGCCCAGGAGTAATGATTGAGACCGCTCCAACGAGCAAGATCTTCTCTTCTCCAACCGATAAGCGCACCGAGGACTACGTAACAGGCCGCTTCGGCTGACACCTGTTGTTCACTTAAGATAGGGCTTTTGTTCACCAACACCTTGCCTTAGATTAACTTGGCTTAAGTAGTTTTCCTTTCGTAATCCTCTTACCCTCCTACGAAAGGTATTAAATGAAGTTTTCAATTAAGGCAAAGGCACTTGCTATTGCCGCAGTAATCGCAGTTTCATCTGCACAACCAGCACACGCTGTTGATCTAGCGGGCTCAGGTGCATCATTTGTGGTTCCTCTAGTAGAAGCTTGCAAAGCAGGCTTTGCTAAGAAGTCCGGTCACTCATTTGTTTACACATCAACCGGTTCAGGAACAGGCAAGAACAACTCCGATAATAAAATCGGAGACTTTTGGTTTTCAGATTCAGCACACACAGGTGCTAAGAAGCGCTCAACAATTTTCCATGCACCAATCGTTGCCGCTCCAATTGCAGTTCTAGTTAACCTACCTGCAAAGAAGGACATCTACCTTTCTTCAGCTACAGTTGCAAAGATTTTCGCTGGTCAAATCACAAAGTGGAATGATCCAGAGATCGTTGCTGATAACAATCGCTCTGTAAAGACAGTTGTTTACAAGAAGACTGCTTCAGGAAACGTTGCTGTAGATAAGAGTGGTAAGCCAATTGTTCTTCGTAATTCTTCAAAGAACATTTACTACACACTTCCTAACAAGCCAATCAAGGTTGTTTTCCGTTCAGACACTTCAGGAACTTCAAACAACTTCACACGCTTCATGAATGGTGTGGCTCCAACAGTTTGGACAAAGCCAGCTAACGATGCATTTACAACTGCGTTCCCAGGAAACATCAACGACACTGCAAACATCGGTCGTATTGTTGGTGCAAACGGTTCACAGGGTGTAGCAACACTTGCTGCGAAGTCTCCATACTCAATCACATATGCAGAAAAGCAATGGGGAACATCATTTGGTCTTCGTGCTGCATACGTTGGTAACGCATCAGGTAACTTCACATACCCAGATTCAGCCGCAACATCAGCCTTCCTTGGTGAGGCTAAGCAAGCTGCTGATGGAATCGTTACTTTTGACTACAACACAAAGGTTGCAGGTGCTTACCCAATTGGAGTTATCAGCTACATGTTGCTAGAGACTTCATATGAAGACAAGACAAAGGGAACAGCCGTTAAAGAACTCGCTGAGTACTTCTTGTCACCAGAGTGTGCAACAGCTGCAGCCCCAAGTGGTTTCATCGCTATCGAGGGCACATTCCTTGCAAAGGCGAAAGAACTACTCGCTCGAGCGAACAAGTAATCTAAAAACTCAATAAATAAATAAAAGAACCCAGGGCCGCGAGGGTAGCCCTGGGTTCTTTTATGTTTTTAACACTGCTGCGCGCCTGGCAGGAATCGAACCTGCGACAACCCGCTTAGAAGGCGGGTGCTCTATCCGACTGAGCTACAGGCGCTTGTAGGAGGGTCGTAATGCATAGTCTACCCGTCGCTACCACTAAGGTTTCATTCCATGGCTGAGTTCATTTATACGATGAAGAAAGCGCGTAAAGCGCATGGTGACAAGGTCATCCTTGATGACGTCACGATTATGTTTTATCCAGGCGCCAAGATCGGTGTGGTCGGTCCTAACGGTGCCGGTAAGTCCACAGTTCTACAGATCATGGCCGGACTACAGCAACCTTCAAATGGCGAGGCATATTTAACTCCCGGTTACACCGTTGGAATCTTGCTTCAAGAGCCACAGCTCAATGAGTCTAAAAATGTTATTGATAACGTTAAAGAGGGCGTGGCAGAAACAGTTGCAATGCTCGATCGCTTCAATGCAATTAGCGATGAGATGTCTAGCCCAGATGCTGACTATGACAAGTTATTGGCTGAGATGGGCGAGCTGCAAGAACAACTCGATCACCGCAATGCATGGGAGTTAGATTCACAGTTAGAACAAGCAATGGACGCTCTGCGTTGCCCACCGGCAGATGCTGATGTTTCAGTTTTATCCGGTGGTGAAAAGCGCCGCGTGGCACTCTGCAAGCTGTTATTGCAAGCCCCAGATCTATTACTTCTTGATGAGCCAACGAACCACTTAGATGCTGAATCAGTTCTATGGCTTGAGCAACATTTAAATAAATATGCTGGCGCAGTTGTTGCGATCACGCACGATAGATATTTCTTGGACAACGTTGCGCAATGGATTCTAGAACTCGACCGTGGTCGTGCTTATCCTTATGAAGGTAACTACACCACCTACCTTGAAACAAAGTCAGCGCGTTTAAAGGTTGAAGGCCAAAAAGATGCCAAGCGCGCAAAGCGTTTAACAGAAGAGCTTGAGTGGGTGCGCCAGAACGCTAAAGGCCGCCAAGTTAAATCTAAGGCCCGTCTTGCCCGTTATGAAGAGATGGCAGCTGAAGCTGACAAGATGCGCAAACTCGACTTTGAAGAGATTCAAATTCCACCTGGACCACGTCTGGGTAATGTTGTTATTGAAGTAGAGAATCTGACTAAGGGCTTTGGTGATCGCGTTCTTATCGATGGACTTTCCTTCACATTGCCGCGCAATGGAATTGTGGGAGTAATTGGACCAAATGGTGCGGGTAAAACAACTCTGTTCAAGACTTTGCTCGGTCTTGAAACTCCAGATTCTGGAACAGTAAAAATTGGCGAAACTGTAAAGATTTCCTACGTCGATCAGTCACGTGGTGGACTAGATCCTAAGAAAACTCTCTGGGAAGTTGTCTCTGATGGTCTTGATTTCATTAAGGTCGGCCAAGTTGAAATGCCTTCTCGTGCCTATGTTTCTTGCTTTGGCTTTAAGGGCCCAGATCAACAAAAGCCAACGGGAATTTTATCTGGTGGTGAGCGCAACCGTTTGAACTTAGCGCTAACACTTAAACAAGGAGGAAACTTGTTACTCCTCGATGAGCCAACAAATGATTTAGATGTTGAAACGTTGGGTTCACTAGAAAACGCTCTCCTTGAGTTTCCTGGTTGCGCCGTGGTTATTTCCCACGATCGTTGGTTCCTTGACCGCGTAGCTACACACATCTTGGCCTATGAGGGTGATTCAAAATGGTTCTGGTTTGAAGGAAACTTCGAATCCTATGAAGCAAATAAGATTCAAAGATTAGGAGCTGATGCGGCACGTCCACACCGCGTCACATATAGAAAGTTGACCCGTTAAATGCGATATCAAAGTAAGCAATATGTCCGCTGGGATGATCTAGATGCTTTTGGTCATGTTAATAACGCTGTTTATTTAACGTATGCCCAAGAAGCCCGCTTTGCTTGGTCAGGCATTTTAGAGATGGTTGTGGCCCGTGCTGAAGTTGATTTCATTGCACCTATTTATGATGGCGATACTTTCTTAGATATTGAACTATGGGTCAGCGCGATTGGTAACTCTTCTTTCACAATGACCTATGAGCTCAAAATGAAAGGCGAGCTCGTGGCACGAGTAAAAACAGTTCAAGTCACCGTGGATATGAGCACAAAGAAATCCCAATCAATCGGTGATGAGCAACGCGCATTTTTAACAAAATACCTTGAGACGGAGAAATAATGTCGCCTTTAGCATCTCGTAAAGAGCGTCCGTGGTGGCGTGATGCAGTTACCTACCAGATTTATCCACGCTCATATGCTGATTCAAATGGCGATGGAATTGGCGATGTTGAAGGTATTCGTTCACGACTTCCATATTTAAAAGAGCTAGGTATCGATGCGATTTGGATTTCACCTTGGTATCCATCGCCTCAACATGATCACGGTTATGACGTCTCTGACTATATGGATATCGAACCTGATTACGGAACTCTTGCCCAAGCAGAGCAGCTGATTAAAGAAGCAAATGATTTAGGTATTAAGTTAATCGTTGACATTGTTCCTAACCACACATCAAGTGATCACAAATGGTTTCAGGCGGCGTTAAAGGCAGGTCCTGGTTCACCAGAGCGCAATCGTTATATGTTCCGCGACGGCAAAGGCCCTAATGGAGATTTGCCACCTAATAACTGGGAAGCTGTCTTTGGCGGTTGTGCATGGGAACGTGTGATTGAAGCCGATGGAAAAGCAGGCCAGTGGTATTTACATCTTTTTGCTGTTGAACAACCTGACCTTAACTGGGAGAACCCAGAAGTAGTTGCGCACTTAGAAGATGTTTTAAAGTTCTGGCTAGATCGCGGTGTTGCAGGATTTCGTATCGATGTTGCCCATGGAATGTTTAAAGAAAAAGGCTTGCCAGATATTAGAAAAGATCCAGCAGCATCAATGCTGGGCACAGAACACAAACCTTTCTGGGATCAAGAAGGCGTGCACGATATATATCGTGCTTGGCGCAAAATCCTTGATTCATACCCAGGAGATCGCATGGCAGTTGCTGAGGCATGGGTAAGTCCATCAGAGCGCATTGCACGTTATGTGCGATCAGATGAACTACAGAACTCTTTTAACTTTGAAATGTTAACAACGCTCTGGGATGCCAAAGAGATTAAGACAAAGATTAATAACTCAATTGATGCATTAGAGGAAGTGGGAGCACCTACTTCATGGGTATTTAACAATCACGATGTTGTGCGCTCAGTTGATCGCCTAGATCTCGGACTTACCAATCACGGTGATACAACCCTTTCACGCCAAGGAGATCCTAAGAAGCTCAACATTGCTCGTGGCACATTGCGTGCTCGAAGCGCAGCGCTCATGACTCTTGCTTTGCCTGGTGGAACATATTTGTATCAAGGTGAAGAGTTAGCGGTTCCTGAAGTGCGTGATATTCCAGAGGATCGCTTAACTGATCCACGTTGGAAGATGAGTGGTTATTCAGATCGCGGTCGTGATGGTTGCCGTGTTCCAATGCCATGGACTTCTAATCCAGCTGGTGCTTTTGGTTTCTCAACTAACGCATCTCTTAAGCCAGAGCAGGCGTGGTTGCCACAATCGCCATGGTGGGGCAAATACGCAGTTGATACACAAGATGGTGTTGAAGGATCAACGTTGACTATGTATCGCAAAGCTTTAGCGATTCGCAAAGGCGAAGAAGGCTTAGGTGATGGACCAATGGAGTGGATTGAAGCTGGCGCTGATGTCGTTGCATTTGAGCGCCCGGGCAATTTCGCTTGCTATATCAACTTTGGTGCACCTATTGAACTTCCATCTAACTCACAGGTATTAGTTTCAAGTGGACCAGTAAGTGGTCACACATTGCCAACTGATACTGCTGTTTGGGTCAGACTAGTTTCTTAATGCCAAATACAGCGCTGCAAAAGAGAGTAGTTCGAACTCTTGCAACTGCCCAAGTCTTAAATGGCATTGGCGTTGCAGGCACCGTTGCAGCAGGCTCATTACTTGTTTCATCCATTACAAATTCTGAAACGCTGGCTGGTCTTGCGCAAACTTTCTCTGTTCTAGGCGCAGCCGCCATGGCCCTACCCCTTGCACGTTTAACTGCTCGTGGTGGTCGCCGGCTTTCACTCTCTGTTGGCTATGTTGCCGGCGTTGTTGGTTCCATCAGCGCAGTTGTTGGCGGAGCACAGAAGAATATCTTTTTCATGTTGCTTGGAACCTTCTTAGTTGGTTCAGCAGCTGCATCTGGATATCAGGCCCGCTTTGCCGCTATTGATTTAGCAACCGATGAAACCCGTGCAAAACAACTCTCATTTGTTGTTTGGGGATCAACTATCGGCGCAGTTGCTGGTCCTAACTTGATGGATCCCGCAGGACGCTTAGCCGAATATTTCAATCTGCCAGCACTTGTTGGTCCATACATTATTTCTGCCATCACATTGATTTTTGCAACTGTTGTTATTCAGCTTTTCCTACGTCCAGATCCATATTTGTTAGCTGAAAAACAGGCCAAGGTTAAGCAACATAAGGGTTCGACTAAGGCCGCACTTACTCATATTCGCTCTAACCCAAAAGCACTCTTTGCTATTAGCGCTATTGCAATTGGTCATGTGGCAATGGTGTCAGTGATGGTGATGACTCCTATTCACATGAAGCATGTTGATGTTTCACTGCAAATCATTGGCTTTGTTATTAGCGTGCACGTTTTGGGAATGTATGCATTTTCACCCATTGTTGGCTCGCTCAGTGATCGCCTTGGGCGGGTGCGGGTTATCCAAATTGGCATAACAATCTTGTTGCTTTCAACGTTGGTATCTGGCACTGCTGAAGCAGATGATGCAGTAAAACTTGGAATTGGTTTGTTCTTACTTGGCCTGGGTTGGTCCTGCACACTTATTGCAGGCTCTGCCTATTTATCTGAATCAGTCTCAGTTGAAATGCGTCCAGCATCCCAAGGGGCAAGTGATCTAGTAATGAACTTAGCGGGAGCCGGTGGGGGAGCAATTGCCGGTGTGATCATTGGAACGCTCAGTTATGGCTGGCTATGTTTGTTTGCAGCACTTCCAGTAATCGCATTAGCACTAGCGGCAAGAAAGATAATGAAGATTGAAAACTAAAGGTACAGAGATTGCTAGCTTTAGCTCATGAGTTCGTTTTATGAGGAAATAGGCGGAGAAGCTTTCTTTACCGATTTAGTTTCACAGTTCTATGCCCAGGTGGCCGTGGATCCGATTTTGCGTCCGATGTATCCAGAAACAGATTTAAAGGCAGCAGCGCTGCGCTTGCAATGGTTTCTTGAACAGTATTGGGGCGGACCAAGTACCTATCAAGAAAATCGCGGACATCCCCGTCTTCGCATGCGCCATGCAGAGTTTCATATCAACATCGCAGCACATGATGCTTGGCTAAAGGCGATGCGCACAGCCGTTGATGGTGTGGAGATCAAGCCAGAGCTAAAGGCGCAGTTGTGGAGCTATCTAGAGATGGCAGCAGCTGCCATGGTTAATCAACCAGATTGAGATTGATTTCCTACTTTTAGAATTTCACCATTTCGCAGATACCAGAGCGTTCCCTTTTTATCGCGCACACATGTCACGCGCAAACCAACTTTTTCAACAACACCTTGAACATCTAAAACATCTACCTGATCGCCAACGCCATATTGATCTTCAACTAACATAAAGATTCCAGAGAGAACATCTCGAACCAGAGTCTGCGCACCAAGACCCAGTGCAACACCTAAAATTCCAGCTGATGCAATCAATGGTCCTAAGTTAAAACCAAACTCGCCTAAGGCCATTGCAGTTGCAACAACCCAGATAACAGTTTTTAGAGTGCTGGATAAAACTCCACCGATTGTGCGAGCGCGCTCTTTTTGACGGGCAACAATGTTGCGCGGACCGGGCAGAAGATCAGCAGTTGCCAATCGATTCATCGCCCGCTCGATTGCGCGGGTGCCAAAGGCCTGGGAAATGATGGCCGAGATAAGAATGATGACCACCCGAAGGGGGGTTCCGCTTATCCAGTCCAAGGCGTTTTGCAGTGATTCGTTCATAGACCACAAACTTTATCCAAATCTTTACCTAAATATCGCTAGTCAATACCCACGCGCTCGGGTGTTTTGGTGCAAGATAAACCAATTGCTTAAGGCAAAGGAAAGGGAAGCGATGTCTCGGACGCTGGTGCTAAATGCCACCTACGAACCACTAGGTGTCATAACTGAACGCCGTGCGCTCATCCTTGTGCTCAATCACCGCGCAACAATGATTGAAGAGTCAGGTTCGGTCCTCCATTTCTCAGGCGGAGAAATAGAACTTCCATCAGTTATTCGCCTCAATAAATTTGTTCGTATTCCATATCGCCACGCAGTTCCACTTTCTCGCAGGGCAATCTTTGCAAGAGATGGCGGACGTTGTGTTTATTGCACCGCACCTGCCACATCCATTGATCACGTTATTCCACGTAGTCGTGGTGGTGGTCACAATTGGGAGAACGTAGTTTCTGCTTGTCATAAGTGCAATCACTTAAAGGCAGATAAGCAGCTCAAAGAAATTGGTTGGAGATTGCGTCAACTTCCACGTGAGCCAGTCGGTGCTGCATGGAGAATCCTTGGAACTGGTCAAACTAATTCCAGGTGGTTGCAGTACTTAGAGCCATTTGGTGTGGCAGCAGCCACGGCATAAAGCATTTATACTTAACCCATGCAATTTCTTGCCAGCAGATTTGAAGATGGCTATGTCCCAGGCCCAGGCTTGAGCGTTGCGCAAACAGTCTTTACTTACGTAGTAATTCCTGTTGGACTCTTTACCGTGATTGCACTTCTTTCTTGGGTGGCATCAGCGCCTAGAAAAGAAAAGCGTCAATCCTCAGTTTCTTCAATTAACTAATTATCTAAAGCCTGAACCTTCAAAGCACGGATAACTCCGTCTTGTGATTCCTTGACTAGTTTGCGAAGCACAGCAGGTGCATCTTTGCCCACACCATTTAACCAAGCATTGGTTTTATCCAATGTCACCTGGCTAATGATCCAGCTTGGATACATTCCAGTCACAAATTTGGCTGCGCCTTCGTAGGACTTTGATTCCCACTCTGAGAGTAAGTTCTCAAAGTAGAGATCAACGAATGGCTCTAGAAGGTGGCGCTGAATTGGTCGCTGGAATCCAGCAACTAAGGAAGTGCGAACTGAGGTTTGCGCATCTTGGCTCATCACAGTATTAAATGCATACGCCTTTGCTTCGGAATTTGGTGTTGCAGCTTTTGCACTTTGATATGCCAGATTTCCTGAAGTCGTGTTATCAGATGCTAACTCTGCATCTAGCTCAGCTTCTGTAGCTGCCCCGCGCTCAGTTAATGCAATCAGGAAGTCCCAGCGACGATCGGTATCAACCTTAAGTCCTTTAACTTCACCATTTAATAGTCCGCGCACATTCTTAATCTGTTCTGGGGTGTGTGCGTTAGCGGCAAAAGCACGTGAGTAGAGAAGTTGGAGATCACTGGCAGGTGCACTTGCTTGCATCAGGTTCCAGAAGCCAGTGGCTAACTTCTCGCGGTATTTATTGCGATTAGCATCTGATGCATAACCTTCAACTGATGTGCCCAGTTGACCAATAACGATATTGACGATGGCATCATCGTTTTCTCCGGCTAAGCCAGAGAGTGCCACTTCAATGAAATCTGCTGATGAGATTTGTGCATCGCGGTGCATATCCCAAATCGCTGCCCAAGAGAGTGCGCGGGCCAACGGATCATTTAAACGCCCTAGATATTTCTTAAGCGTTGCAATGGAGCGATCATCAAAGCGCAGCTTGGCATAGGAAAGATCGCGGTCATTGATTAGTAAAAGATCTGCAACCTTTTCACCAGATAACTCTGTAACAACCGTGCTGGCACCAACAACGTCGAGTTCAACTGATTTACGTAAGTTAAGTGAGTCACCGCTGATGTCATAAAGGCCAACAGCTAAGCGGTGAGGGCGAAGCTCTTTTGAACCAGCAGGAACTAGAGGAACCTCTTGTGAGATGACAACGCTCTTATAGACATCACCATCAATATCTAGCTGTGGGCGCAGGGTGTTTACACCTGCAGTTTGTAGCCAGGTGTGGACCCAGGTGTCTAACTTGCGACCACTGGACGCTTCTAGTTCTACTAGCAAATCATTAAGTGTTGTGTTACCCCAGGCATGCTTAGCAAAATACTTTTGCAATCCTGCAATAAATTGTGGGCGACCAACGTGGGCAACGAGTTGATGCAATACAGATGCACCCTTTGCATATGTAATGCCATCAAAGTTAGCGTTCACAGCCTCCATATCAACCATGTCAGCGATGATCGGGTGAGTGGATGAGAGTTGATCTTGGCGATATGCCCAGTTCTTACGTGCACTATTGAACTCAGTCCAAGCTCCCTTAAAGCGCGTTGACTCAGAGAGTGCTAAGTAAGAAGACCATTCAGCAAAAGATTCATTGAGCCACAGGTCATCCCACCAGAACATGGTGACCATGTCGCCAAACCACATGTGCGCCATTTCATGCAGGATGGTGTTGGCACGTGAGAGGTATGCCTTTTCTGGCATGTGTGAGCGGAAAACTAGAACATCTTCACGGAATGTGACTGCGCCAGCGTTTTCCATTGCACCGAAGTTGAAATCAACAACTGCGATTTGATCATATTTTTCAAATGGATATGCCAGACCAAAGACTTTTTCAAAGTATTCAAAGCCCTGCTTAGTAATCAGGAAGATATCTTCCGGATCTAGGTATTGCATCATCGATTTACGGCAGTAGATTCCAAGAGGAATCTCTTTCTCACCCTTATAGACATCATGGACAGATGAATACGGCCCTGCAATGAGTGCATCTAGGTAGGTTGCAATACGTGGGGTAGTTGTGAACTTCCATTCAACTGATTCACCCTTAGTTGTCTTTGACTCAACTGGGTTATTTGAAACTGCTTGCCAGTGACCCGGTGTTGTTACGGTGAGGGTAAATGTTGCTTTTAGAGATGGCTGATCAAAGCAGGCAAACATGTTGCGAATATGCGCGGTCTCACCTTGTGAGTACAGATAAACCTCACCATCGGCTGGATCTACTGAGCGCTGCAAACCTTCACCTGATTTTGAATACTCAGCTTCGAGTTCAATTACTAAGACGTTATCGGCAGCTAAGTTGGTGATGAAAATGCTTTCGCCATCAAAGCCAGAAACATCAACTGCTGCGCCATTCAAGGTTGCGCTAATAACACTGCGTCCCACAGCATCTATAAAGGTTGCATAACCAGGCTTGTTGCATGTGAATGAAATCTCTGATTTTGAATAAAAGGTTTCTTCGCCCTTGGTGACATCCAAGGTGACTGCATAGCTGTTTACGTAAAGATGTTCCGCACGATCTTTGGCTTCAGCACGGCTCAAATTCAGACCTGGCACTTGTAACTCCTCTTAATGGATGGGGCGCTTTTGTAGGTTCCAATCCAACCATGACAGAGTTAGGACATGGAACGCCCTTCGGTACGCAGCTATAGCATCCGGGGCTCTCGTATTACCCAGGCCCAACGCGCTGCAAAGGATGAGTTGCAGGCTATTTATGGCATTGCCGTTGAAGAAAAGAAAGTAAATCTCGCTGAGATATTTCCTACCAGTGAGAAAATCGTTATGGAGATCGGTTTTGGTATGGGTGAAGCCACTGCCATCATCGCCAAAAATCACCCCAATAACGCCTACATCGCTGTTGATGTTCACCCACCAGGAATCGGCAAACTCTTGGGCCGTATTGTGGACAATGGCTTAACAAACCTGCGCGTCATTGAAGATGATGTTCATATCGTTTTGCCTCATATGTTTGAGGATGAATCCCTTGATGCCATTCATCTTTATTTTCCAGATCCTTGGCCTAAGAAAAAACATAATAAGCGCCGAATAGTTAATGAAGGCTTTCTTGCACTTATTCACCCAAAGTTAAAAAAGGGCGGCTATATCCATATTGCAACTGACTGGGTTCCTTATGCAATTAGCATGCAGGAAGTTTTTGCTGCCTCATCTTTATTTACTGGGGGAGTGATTGAAAAACCTGAATCACGTCCGGTCACACGCTTTGAAGGTCAGGGGATCGATAAAGATCACCAAGTTACTGATTTGATGTATTTTCGTAAGTAGAAATCTTGTTGATGCGTCGCACATGACGTTCATCGTTTGTAAATGGCGTTTCAATGAAAGCATCAATGATTGCCTTGCACTCATCAATTGAATGCATACGGCCACCAATACCCACCACATTTGCATTGTTGTGCTCTTTTGCAAGCTTTGCCGTTTCAACGCTCCACGCTAGAGCTGCTCTCACGCCTTTAACTTTGTTAGCAGCAATCTGCTCACCGTTACCAGAGCCACCTAAAACAATGCCTAATGAGCCAGCATCTTTGACTGTTGCAACAGCTGCTGGAATACAGAAATCTGGATAGTCATCTAGCGCGTCATATTCATGTGGTCCGTGGTCAGTGACTTTGTGGCCTTTGGACTCCAGGTATTGAACAAGTGCGCTCTTTAACTCAAGGCCTGCGTGATCACTACCGATATGAATCTTCATGTGAGCATCTTGCCATCAACAACGTGGGCATAAAGAAAACCCGCCACATTCTCATCAATGTGGCGGGTTTTCACCCTTAGGAGGTTTCTAGCTTTATCAGAAGTTAGTGATTAGGACCGTGTCCGCCTTTATGGCCGCCCTTACCCATTCCTGGGCCTATTGCTGGACGGACTGCATCAACTTTGGCAGTTACATGCGCAGTTAAATCGGCTTTCATAGTGGTTGCTTGTGCTGCAGTCATCTTTCCAGCTGTAACAGCTGCATCGATTTTCTTTGTGTGATCAGCAACAAGTGCGGTGATGAGTGCAGCTCGCTTGTCACCAGCAATTACACCCAGTGATTTACCAGCAGCTAAACCAGCTTGAATTTCTGCAGTGCTCTTACCGATTGTCGTTGCAATCAGTGTTTGGTGAGCTTGGCGGTTAGCACCCTTATTTGCATCATGTGCTTTTCTAGCTGCAGTTGCCGCGCCAGTTATTGCATCAGCTTGTGCTTGAGTAATTGTTCCTGCTTTTACAAGTGTTGAAAGAACAGTTGCTAAACCTGCACCTTGATCACCCTTTTTACCCATAACGCCACCAGCCATTGGATTAGCAATGGTGCTAACTGTGGCGCGAGTTATTGCTTGGCGAACTGATACTGATTTTCCATTTGACTTAGTTGGTGATGCTGATGCAACACCTACTGTGCCAACCGATAGCGCAACAGTTGTTAAAACTACTGCGGCTATCTTTTTATTTGCTGACATTTGCATGTCTTCCTCTCAACTAGTGGAACTGTCTGTGACCCCTCGTCATCGACTACCCGTAATCAACTCCCTTATGCTGTATAAAGTAGTAGGCAAGTCTTAGAACACTGTGTGAGTTTCTTTATCTTTTGTAGGGGCTACCTGACACGCACGCTCAACTTTTGCCGTGGGACGCCCTATTTAGTCACAAAGTTACCTGTTTCACACTGGTTCTCAGAACTTTCCCAGACCTCTAGAAACCAGGATTCTCATGAAAACTAAAACCAATCTCATCGCATTAGCGTTGATCGCAACATTAATCAGTAGCCCACAAGCAATTCCTGCGGGTAAGACATCACTTGTTGTTAAAGAACCAGTGCGATCTTCAAAATCAATTCCTAACACGATATTAAGTGGCACAGGAATTCCATTAAAAACTCTTGGCATAGATGGTGATTTCTATATTGATGTGAAGAATGCAAATCTCTATGGTCCTAAAACAAAAGGGGTGTGGAAGTTAGCAACTACATTGCGAATTGCTGATACAAAAGAGATGGTAGTTCCAGTTGCTGGTATAGATGGAGCTAAAGGAAACACAGGAGAACAGGGTTTAACAGGTGCTAATGGAACCAACGGAATAGATGGAGCAAAAGGAGCAGATGGAGCAAAAGGAGCAGATGGAGCAAAGGGTGCTACAGGATTAACAGGTGCAACTGGATCATCTGGTTACACAGGTGCCACAGGCTCTGTTGGTGCAACTGGTGCTAAAGGTGAAACGGGAGCAACAGGTTTAGCTGGAGCTGCAGGAACTAATGGAACAGCAGGAGCAAAAGGTGACACTGGCACAGCTGGCACTAATGGAGTTGATGGAAGTAAAGGTGATGCCGGATTAGCTGGAGCTAAAGGTGATGCAGGAATACAAGGAATTAAAGGTGATACAGGATTAACAGGCAGTTCAGGAGCAGCTGGTGGTACAGGAGCAGCTGGTGCTGCGGGGATTAGTAATGCGCAGTGGGTTTTATTAAGTTCAAAGTCATTAATCACAACTGACGCAGGAAGAAGCATCGATATTATTTCAACCGCTACCTTAAGCGCAGACACTAGTTATATTTTTGAAGTAATGGTCACTGGCCTTGTTCCGGTAGGAAATACAGAGGCACTATTTATCGGTGCGACTATTTCTGTCTGCACAAGTGGAGATTGCGTCTCAATTCCAAACCAATATTGCATTGCCAGTAACTCTGAGAGCTATGCGAATGGCATTAAATCAAAGCATTTTGGAGTTCGAATAATGGGTGCTTACGCAAACATCAGCGGGACACCACAATTTGGAGTCAATGTAAATATTCAAACTGCTAGCTCTTTGAGTTCAATTTCCTTCACCGGTTATGCCCTCATAACCAAGGTCGGTTCCATCGGATAAATATGTGGAGCGGGTGACCGGGATCGAACCGGCATGGCCAGCTTGGAAGGCTGGGGCTCTACCATTGAGCTACACCCGCATGTGGTGCGTAGGGCTAAAGGTACTGGGTCGGTAAGAGATGAGTGAAATCTCCTCTAGACTCTCGCTTTGCGCCTCGGGGCGTAGCGTAGTGGCTAGCGCGCCTGCTTTGGGAGCAGGAGATCGGGAGTTCGAATCTCCCCGCCCCGACCAGTTCTCTTTAACTTGTTACCTGACTTAGGAGTATTTGTGAAAAGCACCATCGAGACACTTTCCCCAACACGCGTTCGCCTCGATATTGAAGTTGCTTACAGTGAAATGACTACACACGTAGCTGATGCTTATAAGAAGGTAGCTACACAAGTAAACATTCCTGGTTTTCGCAAAGGCAAAGTTCCTGCATCAATGATTGATCAGCGCGTTGGCCGCGGAACTGTTTTAGATGAGGCCATCAACGCAGCTCTTCCAGATTTCTATGGCCAGGCAGCTCGCGAACACACTGTGGCAGTTATCGGACGTCCAGTTGTTGATGTTAAAGAGTTTGTGGATAACGAGAAGCTTGTTTTCACTGTTGAAGTAGATGTGCGCCCAGAAGTTACTTTGCCTGATTTCTCAAAGATTGAAGTTGTAGTAGATGACGTCACTGTCTCAGATGCAGATATCGATGAGCAGATTGAATCTCTGCGCACACGCTTTGGAACACTCACAACAGTGGAGCGCAAAATTGCCAATGGTGACTTTGCAACTCTAGATATGAACGCCTTTATTAACGGTGAAACCGTTGAAGGTGGACAGGCAAATGATCTTTCCTATGAAGTTGGTTCAGACAAGATGATTCCTGGACTTGATGAGATTTTGATTGGTATGGCCGTTGGTGAAACAAAGCGCTTTGAAACTGAGCTTGTTGGTCAACAAGAGGGTGAAAAGGGTGAAGTAGAGGCAACAGTTAAGGCAGTCAAAGAGCGCGAGCTCCCACCTGTTGATGATGCTTTTGCAAAGCTTGCCTCAGAGTTTGATACTTTGGCCGAGCTTCGTGAAGATTTCCGCGAGCGCCTAAGCCGTGTGAAGAAGATGGAACAAGGAACACAGGCACGCGATCGCCTCGTTGAAAAACTATTGGCTGATCTAGACATTCCAGTTCCAGATGCTTTAGTTGAACTAGAAGTAAATGATCACCTTGAGGGTGAAGGCCGCTTAGAAGATGCAGTTCACCGCGCAGAAGTAGATGGTGAAGTCCGAGCATCACTTAAATCAGATTTCCTACTCGATGCAATCGTTCAAACTGAAGAAGTTCAAGTCACTGAGATTGAGCTAACGGAGTACTTGGTTCGCACATCACAGCGCTATGGAATGGCTCCTCAGCAGTTTGCTGAAGAACTACAAAAAGCAGGTCAGATTTCACAGCTAGTCGCAGAAGTAACACGTGCAAAGGCGTTGGCTTCAGTACTTGGTCGCATTACGGTTAAAGATGCATCAGGTGCCGTCATTGATCTTGAAGCATTACGCCCACAGCCAACACCTGCTGACTTAGTCGAAGAGGCTTAATACTCTTTAGCCCTGAGCGAACATCGCCCAGTTCACGCTCCAATGTGGCCAAACCGGGAAGCATTTACTCCCCAATATTGTTAGGGTCACTACAGGTA
>Ga0208928_1000071_pt1 | contig 19843 bp, 41 predicted proteins | sample Colrivmeta1547A3_FD_187641 | JGI IMG/M metagenome (GOLD analysis project Ga0208928, IMG submission 187641) | Estuarine microbial communities from the Columbia River estuary - metaG 1547A-3 (SPAdes) (version 2) | ecosystem: Environmental > Aquatic > Marine > Intertidal zone > Estuary | place... | reverse complement strand
GTTTGGGTTTGCTTCTTTGATTGCGGCGACGTCATCCTTGTTATAACCGTTGCTCTTCATCCAATCAAGCACGAGTGGCTTCATTGCTGCAGTATCCAAGTAGTAGTTATAAAACCCAAGAGCTCGCGCCCGTGTCTTATAAAACTTTTCGACTGGCCAGGTTTCCCAGCCATTCCATTCTGGTTCGTCGCCTGTCCATTTCGCGTCAGGCGCGATTACTCTTCCAGCTTTAAATGCGTTACTCATTTGTTTCGAAAATTGAAATTATTCTAGAAATTTTAAACGATCTCCAACCATCCGCTTCAAGGTCATACACTCGAAGCGCGTCGCTCTCTGGATCAATCTTAACAGCTGATTCTTTTAATGGAGTAGGAAGCAGCCGAGGTTGCAGCGTACACTTCATGTCTCGCAGGCTGCCGTCCACTTTTGTAAAGGTGACGAGCGCCACTCCAGTTTGAAGTTGCTCCAGTATTTTTTCTTTATCGAAACTATTGTTTGCCATAGGACTATTATACACAGATTTATCAAAATGTAAACGCTAAAGTTTAATAAGTTTTACAACGGTAGCTATCAACTTGCATTTCGAGTTCACGAATTTTGCAGAGAGCGCTTTCATAAGAAGCTCTCAAGGCGTCAACCTCTGATTCACGTTGGTAGGTTATAAGCCAAAGTAAGTCTGATGTAGTTTTTATGGGCTTTATGTTTCCGTGGTATCCGGCTTCGTGACCATTAGAGCCATAGTCGTTTTCCAAGATATGCCACATAATCCAACCTTCTGGGTCAAAGAAACTTATAACAGTTTCAATTGATGACCAGATTGCATTTTGTAGTCGTCCCTCAACTTCGAGGCATCCTGCTGCTCGCGCCGCGTCACACGCATCGCTGAGTTCTCGATACTCGCTGAGAAGTTTGTCTAGCTGTTGTAGTGTCAATGCACTCATGTTAAACCTTCCACGCTGCCAACGTATGCTTAAACGGCTCCCCTTCAATCTCTTTAACTGCTCGAAGCATCTCTGCTGCGACTTCACGAATCTCAACCTGTGCGTGCTCTGAGTGTCTCAGCTTTAGAAAATTTGCGAAGCTTCGCATATTAAACATCACGTCACTTTGAATCTGACTGTTGTATGCCTTAAAGAATCGAGCGCTTTCTTTTGCTCGCTTGCGTCCAAGAAGCGGAGTAAGATTTTCTAAAGCTTCGTGATAGAGCAAGTTTCCAGTTTCAGAATAGTGTACGAGTTTGGCTTGCCACATCGTTGGCCAATCATCAGGAACAAAGTATTTGTCTTCTTGTAGTTCTTTGTATCGAGCGCTCTCGGCGTTGATGCTTGCGATGCGATGCTTGAGCAGATGAATATGTGACGCGATGTCAGTGTCAACAAGAAAGTGTACCATAGCCTTTTCAAAGGGAGTCTCGTGCCCATTTGACCACAACATATTGATAAGGTTTGGAATTCTAGTCCGCTTGTCTTCGTTTAGTTCGCGTGAAGTGCTTGTCCAGGCGCTGCATGCAATTGTTTCGTCTGAGCCATAGTGGCCAATAAGTTCAATTCGATTTTTCATAAATTTTACCAGGAAGATTGATAGAAGAGTCGTTCGCTGTTCCAATCAGTATAGTCAATCAAGCCCGAAATGATTTTGATGCTGTTTTCAACGTTGTTCCAATAGCTGTCATCGACAGTGGTTGATCCCCAAAAGAAACCTTGTGTAGGAGGCATTTTAGTAGGGTCCTTTAGGGCATGAGTCGCTTCAAGAGTTTCAAGGCATTCAAAAAGAGAGTCTTGACTAACCTCGTAGGTGCCACAGTTATCAATTCCACATTGAACGTGTGTGACAAACCATTGATGCAGCGCGTTAAACTTACGCCAGTATGCAGTCTGCTTAAAAAGCGAGTAGTAATCAGGAGCGGTGTCTGGATATGGTCGGTGCAGCGGCTCAAACTCTGCAAGTGCAGGGTCTCCAGGCTTTGCACCGACTTCAAGACTGTTCAACTCTTTGAGTGAGTGAGAGGTCTTCTTAACTTTGAAAATATACATGTCGAGTCCCATATGTGTGTCTGTTTGTGTTGTTTAGTACCAAAAATCTTCGTCTTTTACTGCGATCCAAACTATAGTGCAGACTGCTAGTGTTGCTAGTATTCCAAAAATTATTATTGTTGTCCACATAAGTTTAGTCTTCGTCACCGCAAGCTTCTCTTAGTTTTCTTGCTGCAAGTTCATACACTTCAAAAAAGTCTTCACGATTTTGCTTGGAGAGATTGAGTACCCTCTCACCCACAGTTTTTAGATCAGTGCAATCCTCACTAGAGTCATATTCAACATCAGCTACGACCATACACAACTCTTCATTATTAAACGAAGACACACCTATCAAACAGTTGTCTTTTTTAAGGCGTGTATTATTATCAACGTATTCCCATCCATCAGCAAGATACTCTTCTAGTTTGCGATAGTATTGGTTTGGGTAGTATTGTACGATGCTGAGTCTGCGATGTACATCAGCAGGAGGTTTGCCTATGTATACTGGAGGACGCGCTCCTATGTTGTTGATTCTAATCTTCATAGTTCGGTTTTGGAATGTCATTATTGAAGAGTTCCCGCCAATCATTTACTGCTTTTCTTTCTTCTGAGAAGCCATTTCGCTCAGGCATAAAGGAGAAGTTATCTGAATGATAAGCTAAAGCATGGTAGAGTGCATGACCTCTTTCAGCAAGTTTGACATTAAGTTCTCCAACAGGTTCACAGCAATAGCATGATCCTTGAAGGCCGCTACGCAGTCTCGCATTTTCAGCCTTTAGAGAGTCTATCTCTTGATGCAACTCAGCGAATCTGCTGTCGAGTACTTCACGCAATGCGTCTAGTCTGTTCATGTTATGCTCCTGGTTTTGATCCAACTACGATTTGAGATTCGAAAGATTCGTCACAAAATTCAAAGCTCATCACGTCTCCGAATGGTCCTTCTTCGATGTTAGAAAATTCTACTTCATCAACCGAAATCCAACCATGCTGTCCAGCGCGAACCCAAGTTTTTTGTTTTATATTCATGCGTATTCGAGTGTGTCATTAACGTGTTGGACCTCTTCCCATCCAACCATCTTACATTTATAGAGTGTCCCGTTGATGCCAACTACGTCTCCGCGAGAGAGCGAGTGTAGCTTTGCGTCAGCGAATGTCTGACGTACAAACATCTGCTCAGCGTCAAGAAAACTTTCTGGAGCATTTGTCGCTTCAAACAACCATTCAAGCATGTCATCGGCTCGCATGCAGCGAAACGTGATGTGGCGTTGGCGATCGTCAGCATCATCGACAAATCGATTGTTGAGGCTGCGATAGAGTGAAACTGTGGCTACTGCTGAGGTAATATCGGTGGTGGTCATATTGTTGCTTACATGGTTATTATACCATAAAACCCGCGGAAAGTACACAACTTTTTTCAAGAAAGTGCACTTTTTTCACATTTTTATGCCCTCGGGAGGCATTTTAGTCAATTCCAGGTCCTGGCCTGAGGCGGGTGAGATATGGGAAGCGCGGGATGCCATCCGGAGTCAGGTTGAAATAGGTGCATGTAGCAAATGTTCCGCGAAGCCGCTCTGCGTCCTTTAAGAGCTCCTTCAAAAAAGCATGAGTGCCTTTGATGTTGCTTCTAAACGTTTTGCCATCTTCTCTTTGTAAGACTGCATAGCCAGCCATGCCGCTCTTGTTTCCGTTGCCTTCACAAATTTCAACGATGCGATACTCACCATCCTGAAACTCTTTGCGCTTGAGCAGCGTGTCGCTGCGCTTGCACTCGTATGGCGCGTCAACTCGAACCATTTGGCCTTCATAACCATCTTGCAAGTAGCCTTCATAGATTGCGTCAAGGGCAATCTCGTCGCATACCATGGTTGTAGGCACACTCACAATAATGTTTGGGTTTAGATTAAACGCGTTTGTGTAATACGCTGCCTGAGAGCATCGGGCAGAAAACTTTCTACTGGAATCGACGGTGTCATACCACCAAAACTGTATCTTATCAGCACACTCTTGCAAGTCTGCTGCGGTCGGTTTGGTTTTTTTCACGAGACTGCAGATGCTATTAAAGTCATCCTTGTATTTGTGAGTGTAGAGCTCTCCGTCAAGCACCAAATCTGGATGCGCCTTAAAGAGTGGCGCGAGTTCTTCCAAGATATGAGGAATCGTGACCCAAGGCTTGCCGTTTCGAGTAGTCGCGCCATTCGCGGTAATTACTGCACGCAGACCATCAAGCTTAGGCTGACTGTAAACTGGATAGGCGACACGACTCTTTCGATCCTCCCACTTTTTAGCAAGCATTGGCTCGACATAGAGGCTGCGATCAATGTCAGAGATAGACTCGAAGCAGCCACTTTCCTTTTTCTTTTTCCAGAGTGCCTGTGCCTCGAAAAGCGCTTGAGCTGTGATGTCGCGCTCATTGGCTCGGCCGACATTGGTGGCTTCACATGTGGTCCACAGTGTGGTCACAATCTTGCCTCCGACCTTGCCATGATGGGTACGACAGCGACCATCTTCGATTTCAATCGTCCATTCTTGTATGCTTCCAGTCGAGGTACGACTGTATAGTGTAGGTAATTTCATACGATACAAAGTTGAAGTTTAGCGCATGCCACGAACATATTCCTTTTCACGAAGCTTATGATAGATGCGTTCAAGTGTCTTCATACCGGTGTGAGTGCATACAATCCAACCGTCTGGCTGACGAGTAAACGTCCAAGCTGCTCCGATGCCAAAGCGACCGCGCTTTGTGAAGATGCCAAGTGCCTCGGCTGGGGTACGGGCGAGAACCGTAACTTCTTCGCCAGTTTTTGTCTTTACGATGTATTCTTTGTCCATATTTGTGTATTTTGAGAGATTAGAGAGAATAGACTCGACTGTATTTACTCTTGCAGATGACTTCACCTGCAAACTGTCCGCCGAGATAGCGAACACGAAGCGTGCCGGCAGGTGTGTTTTCGACTCGCTGCATAAGACATGCTTTTTCATGATTTGCAGTTTTGTAAAGTCCACCAACAGGAATCGCACTCAAAGGCCACTGCATTTTTCGTGGAGTTGCCTTGATTGGTTTGAAGAGATGATGAAAGCGAACTGGAGTGGGGGACCAGCCAGAATGTTTGAGAACTTCAAGCACAACGAGCGGTTCATACCACTGCTCTTGAATGATATCAGCGACCCGATAGAGAGTGATGTTGTCATCAAAGTTGCTGTCTTTGATGATGTCTCCAATACGAACGTCTTGTTCGGAGATATGGGCTTCATAGTCAGTGAGGGCAAGTTCTGCCGCCTCTGCTAATGTGGCTGAGTATTCTTCGGGACTGACTTCTGAGGCGTAGTAGGTGGTGGTCATATTGTTGCTTACATGGTTATTATACCATAAATCCCACAGAAAGTACACAACTTTTTTCAAAAAAGTGAAAAAAGGCCCCGAAGTTAAGCCCCGTATACAGAAATTGACTTCCCGGGGACGGTTTTAGGGCCTTCCGGGGCTATAATTGAGGGATATCTCTCCTCAAATATTGATAAAGCTCAAGAGTCTTGTGTATGTCATACGATGCGTCATGCGCCGCGGCCTCGTCCCAACCAAGTTCTGCGCACTGACAGAGTGTGCCAAGCTTGAAATTAGGAAGTGCTCCACGAACCCGCATAGTCATCCACGCTGCGGCTTGCATTACACAAATTGGTGGGTTCCAAAACCAACTGCCAAAATAGTTGTCTCCGTTCTTTTCAAAAAACGCACGAATAAAGTCAGCATCAAACTTTGCGTTATAGGCAACAAAATGAAGTTTGTCCAGTTTGTTAAAGCGATCACAGTGTCGCTCAAGTAGTGAGTTTAAGCCGGCATAAGCCTCGCGCGGTGTAAGTGGCAAGGCAGACAAACTTTCTGCCGTCATGCCAGTCTTTACGAGCGCTTCTGGGTCTGCAGTATCAAGCGTAAAAGGACAAAATCTATAGTCGACCGACTCAAGTATGTTTAAGTTTGCGTCAGTTATGATTCCACTAATTTGAAAAATATCATGCAACCGAGTGTCAAGCCCAGTTGTTTCAACGTCTAGAAAAAAGTGTTTGTATCCAGGATATTTAGAGCTCATGTATTGTATGTAGTAATAGTTTAGTGTTCAGCGGCGTATAGCATGCCGTCTCCGCCTCTAAAAACGTAGCCACGAACGTATTGCGGAGACGAACTAAACCCGTGATCGACTGGCGTAACGTTTGGTGCCAAACGAGTGCCATAGCCATAACAGTGTCGAGGAGGAGAATAGTCGACTCGACTGGAATAGCTGCTGTAGTAGCCGCCGGCCACAAAGGGGGTTCCGGGCGTGTATTCTACAACACAACTCGTTAAGAGTGCAGACAGCAGACAGAGCGTTATCTTTTTCATATTATAGACATTCATCTAAGTTTACAAACCCTTCACTTACCAAATAAGACACTATTGATTGCAACTCAGACATGTCTGCTGGAAGAGGGTCTAGTGTAAAGCAGCCGCTGCTATAATACACGTCGTATCCTCGAAGTCGCGCGATAAATGTTGGAGCTTGCATCGTAACTTATGCGGTCAAAAAGATATAGAGAGTCATGAGAATCAGGATGATTGTAGTCAACCCCTGTAGAGACTTTGGCGTTAAAATTTCAACTACACACATGCATGCAAAAATTTTAAAGTTGTTAAAGTCTTTAGCAAAGATTTTATGTATTGCCCAGTCCGCCCATAATACTTGGAGATATGCTGCAAATACTATAACCGCAAAAATGAGGCTTATCAAGGTTATTGCCAGAGGCTTTGATGTAATTCTCATAGATTAGTCTTCAAGTGTGAGTGCAATTAAAAATAAGAGTCCGGCATAGACTGGAACTCCGCCAATCAAGGCGAAAGCGGAGCCAATAAACAGCATTTTTTGGTGGGCACGGGTTGACATATGCTCAACTTTATGTAGTAGTGTTTTCATAGAGTGTTATCTTTTTCTACGGCTTTTCGATTGAAGCGCTGAAATCTCTTCTTCAAGAGACTGTATAATTCTCTTGTAGCTGTGAATAACGCCGGCGACGCTATAGCCAGCTCGCTTGATAAAGAAACCGCCAGTGCCGTCTTCAAGTCCGGCTAAACTTTGGCGATGAATTTCTAGGTCGGTTTGTAATGTTTCTAGGTGTGTCATATATTTGCTTACATGACTATTATACCATAAAACTCATGGTTTGTACACAACTTTTTTCAAGAAAGTGCATAAACTCGACAAAATACGGCTCCCCGGAGGTCTAATCTGCCTTAACCAGTCACCGGTTATCCGTTCCGGAACCTTCGGGTATCGTTATATTGGCTTATATTTATGCCTGTCTTTTTTGGTGTTTTCTATGTACCATAGATTTATCTATATGGAAAACTATAGAAAACTCACAAAAAGCGAAAAAAAGTTTATTTTTTTATGCCTCTAATACCTGTACGATATAGCGTAATATTTTGCTACGCACAATCTCGCTCTCGCCAAACTTGAAGGTATGAATGTTATTTTTTACGGCGCTTTCTGTATTGAATCGTGAATAGACGTCTGGATAGCCAGAAAGCTTGCCGATGTCTGACTGCTTCAGGTCACCGCATATAACATACTTCGTATTTTTACCAAAGCGTGTAAGTATAGTCACAAGCTCGCTGCGAGTCAGGTTTTGTGCCTCGTCAACGATAACGATGCTGTCATTGAATGTGAGTCCACGAACAAAGTTGACAGGAGTGGCACTCACGACATTCGCGTTGCGAAGCTGCAAACATGTACTCTCGTCTGTAATCTCGCGAATCTTTTCTAGACATGGCATCGCGTATGGCAGGAACTTGTCGTCAACCTCACCTGGCAGTGCGCCAATGCTACGACTTGCACTTTCGATTACGCTGCGTATATAGTTTATGTGCTTGATCTTTTTGTCTTTGAAAAGTTCAAGGGCGGCAAGCACTGCGATATAGCTCTTAGCGCTGCCAGCAGGGCCGTCTACAAAAACCATATTTGTGTCTTCAGCCTTTATGCAGTCATAAAAAGCTTTATGCGATTCATTAAAATGAAACGGCTTTTTGATTTTAAAGTTGAAGCAGAAGTTTAAAGCAATCGAGGACTCAATGTTAGTTGAGTCCTCGGCGAAAAGATCAGGTTTTGAAGGCATTGCCTTTTTCTTTTTTTCCTTTTTTGGTATTGACATAAGTATAATTTATTATTTTTTAAATAAAATCCCAAACATCTGCGCTTACTCGCTTTAATGCAAAATTTTGATTTTGAATAACTGTTGGCGCTTCGTTTTGACCTTTAATTGTAACGCCGCTACCAGCGATCAAACTAATTGCCCCAGCAGTAGAGTCTCTTCTAAAGTATATAATAGATTCATTTGGCCAATTAACAGAAGTTTGATTTGGCAACGTAATGGTCGTAGACGTGACATGCTGGCACTGAATGTACGCGTTTATATGCACGACGTCTAGCGTGAGTGTCTGCGCAGTTAACTGTATAGTAGTGGACTTTAATGAATTAAATTGTGTTTGAATGTTACTAGTCGTGCCGCTAAGATAGTTTAATTCAGTGTTTGTTATTGTTGACGTCCCAACTTTACCACTAGGAGTTGATACTAAAACTAAATTTTGACTTAAATTAGCACTAATTATGCTTGAAGCGCCTCCAACGATGTTATTTTGTTTAGTATTTAACTGGTCTTGAATGTTACTCGTAACTCCATTTAAGTATCCTAATTCAGTATTAGATACGTCAGTAACTATCCCTTGCTTTTCATCAAGCTGGTCTTGAATGCTGCTCGTGACTCCGTTTAAGTAGCTTATTTCGTCGCTAGTCACGCCGCCAATACTTGTATTTACTGGAAGACTTGCAATTCCAGTAAATATCGGGTTTGTAAACATAGTGGACTTGCTCTCGTTTGTAACGTTGCTAAGACCAACCGCCGATTTGTTTAGAGTCGCCCAATTTTTGTCGCCTCTATAATACTGCCCACTTGTACCCGGCGTAATTGTAGGCTGTAAAGTTCCGAGTGAAAGCAGCCCTGTAGACAACGTAGTTAGTGTAACTTTTTTATTTGTGCCACCTCCACCTACCATTGTAATGGTATCGCTGACGTCGATAACCTGTATCAAATCGTCTTGTGCGAGGATATTTAATGTATTTAATTGTGAAGTCTTTGACATATATACTATACCTTATTTATAAATTGTACGTCTGAATCTAATTCACGTTGCAGCGCCAGAGTACACAAGCTCTTTGAGTCATAACGGGCACTTTCTATCCACACACCGTTGAATGTTGTCATTCCATTTTTAACTTTTAGTAGTTTGGTTGCGTCACTTGAAGTATAACCTTTGTGTTGTACCACATAGTCTATAAGCGGCACGAGATCGACTGGTGGGGTGAATACTGGTGTGACTGGAGCGCTTTGACCGACACTTGAGTTCATGAGCGAAATGAACCAATCTTTCTTCACTCGCTTGCCTGGACAGGTTTTGCTTGTCTTTGGATCGTCTCTGTGAAACTTTAGTGTAGTTTCGTTTACTGGAATATCGAGCCACTCAAAGAGTGCTTTTGCTGCGGCTGCAGTGTTTTTCAAGCACTGCAATCCACGACCGCTGAGAGGGTCTTCGCTGTCATAGTCACCAAGTATCTCGATGCCTATAGAGCTGCGATTAAACGACACTGCGTGTATGCCTGGAACATTCAGCGGCGTCATGCCAAAAATTTGATCTTCGTCGACGAAGAGATGCGGGCCACGATTCCAACCGAGTGACTCGTAGTATGATTTTATGTTTAGTATATGCTGGGCAAGAAATCCTTTTGGGCGCTGTGCCAATGACGGCGCGCCTGTGTGGTGTATCGTAACACTCTTCGCGTATGCTGGACGCTTAACTCCCTTTAGATATTCTCTAAACGACTCTACTGTCCAAACTCTACCAACGTTAGCGTATGACATTTTACTTGGTGCTTCCTATGATTACTGCTCTGCGATATGACCAGTCGCTGTGAAAACGTTGACCTCGTCCAACGAGTGTGCCTTCAGCAAACACATATGTTTGTCCTTGTACGAGTGTGACAGTGACAGGATCATGCAGTGCCGAGGCGTTCACGCTTGCGCGCGACTCTTTTTGCGAGACGTTCCATGCGCAGCTTTGAAGCAGCGTCACCAACAGCAGCGAGGCGATCAATTTCATCTTCTATGCGGTCTATTTCAGTCTCTCGCTGCCATGCTACCCATGACGAGTAGGCAGTACATGCAGCAGCAATGGCAGCGAGAAGAGCTTGCATTATTCACCTTTGTCTTTAGCCTTGCCAAAGTTCAAGGCAAGAAAGTCAATGACTGCATAGAGCTTTGCAATTGCTGTTCCAGGAGCTGGTGTCGGAGTGGCAGCTGCGATTGCGCTTGCAAGGGTCACGACTGCGGTAAATATACCAAACCAGCTTTGTGTCTGTACGAAGTTTACGAGTAGTTCCATATCTTTATTTTTGTTGTTTTCTAAACATAATATAGAGTCTTCACTAGCTTTATTTATAAAAAAAGGCATACCAAAAAATGGTATGCCTTTTAGTTTATATATCTTGGACGGGGTTTAAAACCCGTTTGCTTTATCATATTCGCTCTTCAAGCATTTTTCTATGCTATATTCCAGCTTTGTGCCAGAGTTTTTAAGCGTCTTTTGTTTTATATATTCTTTGATTGCTCCTTTGTCGCTTTGAAAAAAGCATGCTCGGGAGCCATCAGACCACTTCATGAGAACAACTACTGCGTCTCCTGGAGTGAGATTTTTCATGCTCCGTTGTATATTTTAGAGATGATGCCTTCAAAAGCTTTTACCTTGTCTAGTCGATTCGGCCAGTAGATATAGTCTTTTTCTGGGTTTTTCTTTAGGTTTGATACAAGCGGCAAGATAGATTTATAGAGTGAATCCAAACGAGTCTGCAGTTCAATCACTTCATCCTCCTTTGCATTCGCGGCACGTACTACCTCTAGCTCGTCTTCAGCTACAGCAGTAAACCCGAAATCAAATACTTCTTCTGGCATGACCGTGGTTTATGCTTGTGGTTTTTTACGAACAACAGCCTTCTTCTTTGCTTGTTTGGTTGGCTGCTTCTTTGTCGCTGATTTTTTAGACGCCTCAACCGCTGCTTGTTTTATGGTGAGTTGCTTCTTCGCTGGCTTTTTGACCGCAGCTTTCTTTTTTGGCTGTGCGGTTTGCTTAGGCACCTCTACCGGAACAGGCATTTCAAGCGGTTCTAGTTTACGCATCGCTAGATATTCCCCGAGGAGCCGGCAGGCGACGTAGATTAGGCTGCAGATTGCGCCTAGACTTAATGTGTATGTGAGTACGGTTGTCAATGTTGTCATCATATTTTGTATTTATTGTGGTTCTATATTCATTTATAGATTTTTTTACTTTAGTTGTCTGGTACTTTCTACAAGTTCAGTCACATACAGAGATGGACTTTTGCCTTTCGCTAGTTTTTCTTGATAAAAGGATTTGGCGGCTCCCTCATCGTTAAATATTACCTTTTTCCGAACCGCTTGATGTTTAGACCTCCAAGTTACAATGTACATGTGTTTACTTTCCATTGCATTAACTTTATTATTATCAGGGAAGTTATATATATCTCTCAACTCCATATCGGTTAGTCGTCTCTTATAGTAACGAATTGGTTTAAGTTGCTGCTCACTCACTGCGGGCCTCCTTCCATGCTTCGATGGCTTTTTCGGCATATGGAGATGTCACCCAACTGCCTAAGGCTGTTGCTAATGCATCCGCCAACCGATCCGCAAGGGCGCGCTCGGCTTCCAGCTCGCGCTCAAGGCGCTGGCGCAGCTCGTAGTATTCCTCAGGCCAGTCCACATCACATTTGCATTCGCATTCCCGCTCGCGCTCAAGCGTCTCAATATCGGTGAGCGCAGAAAGAATGTTTCCCATGCCGTCTCCTGTAAGCTCATCCTCTTTGTATTGTCCGATGACCACTTCTCGAAGTGCATCTGTTTTTGGCGTGTCACTCACTGCGGGCCTCCTTCCATACAGCGTATTGCTAGGTGCAGTAGTTTAATTTGTTGTTTGTTGGTCATATCTAATTATATTGGTGTTCCTTATTCCCAGAGGATCTTATCTGTAAACGCGAACGTCTTTACAACTCTTTTACTGCTTGGATGCAATCTACAAATTACTCTCTCTGCATCTTCTGCGCTTGCATAAAGACCAAGGTCAAGGTTTGTAAGCCAAAACCACAAAACTTTCTCTTGAATCTTATAGTATTTGTCGTCTGTAAGAGGGTTCTTTTCTTCTATGATGCGATAGTGTGAAGTCATGTTCTTATTTTTTATTTTTTCCAAACCCAACGTTTTGGTTTCTTTGATTCTAAATATGCTTCACGATCTCTGTCAGCTTGGCAACCGCGTGATCCTCTACACACACTTCTCAAAGTTCCGTATTTTAAACACGAGCATTCGTATGAGACTTTGGGTTTTTTATTCATATTTTATTTCAGTTGCCGTGTACTTTCTACAAGCTCTGTCACATACAGAGACGGACTTTTGCCTTCTGTTTGCTTTTCTTGATAGAAAGATTCTGCAATTTTGCTATCGATAAATGATGCTTTTTTTCGAACTGGTGCACTTTTAGACCTCCAAGTCACGATATATTTTACAATCCGGTTGTCTTTTACTTTGATCATATTCTTATTATATCCTTGTTCTATTAATACCCCACCTGCTATACTATTCATTTCAATCGAATCGAAACGACCATTAATATTTGCGAGTAGTTCTTTAAGTTTATCAGCACTAGCCATATGATTATTATATCAGTGTTCCTTAGTGATTCTTCCAGCAGATAAAAACGTCTTTGTTGTCTCTCATGATATGATTCAGCATTCGAAAGCAGTATTCGAACCAGACGTCCTGAGTGATTTCTCCAGAGAGAGCTTTAGCGTACATATCATCGTATGATCTGGTTTCTGGGTTCATAACTAATTGTATCAGTGTTTCTTACTTGTTTTTAATTCTACCAGCACGATCGCAAACGTAGATTTTGTCTTCTACTGCTTTCAACAGCCTCCACTCGCTAGAGTCAAAAGCTTGCATCTGTGTTTTGATTCGTTTTGGAATTTTATCGAAAGAATCAAATGTTTCGACTTTTGGGCCACAAAGTGTGATAGGGCCAAAATACATGTATTGCTTTGCTTTCATGCAATATTTGTGTTATGATTGATGCTTATTTGAGAGCACCTTCGGCTTTAGACAGCATGCTCGCTGGAACTTTCCAACGACCGGCATTCGCTTGAACAGTGACAAACTTAACGGCAATCTTGACAACATGTCCGACAGTCACACCACCTGTTCGTGAGCTTGTAAATTGAACAGCGTCGCCGATATGAAGAGACGCTTTGGTCTTTTGAGCGAGGCGTGTACGGGCAAAGGTGACAGCCTGAAAGATACTGTTGATGTCATCAATCGTAAAATTTCCAGAGATGATTGCAGTGTTGATGTCTTGAACGCTGAGTGATGTTTTTTTCATATTGTGTGGTTTGTTGCTTACATGGTTATTATAGCATAAACCGCGGACAAAGTACACAACTTTTTTCAAAAAAGTGAAAAAAGGCCCCGAAGTTAAGCCCCGTATAGAGAAAACCTGTGTCCGGGACCTCAAAAAGGTCATTTTTTGAGACTTTACGCCTCCCAACTCGTCACCCGCATGGCTTCTGCACATGGGATATCGAGTAGGTTTCTTCCACCAGCGTAAGAAACTGCACTTTGAAGGTCCTGTTCTATTTCAATCAACTTTTCTGCATAGGTCATTGTATCAAGGTCGAGAGTGCGTTTAACTCCTTCGATGTTTCGATACTCACCTTTGTTGTATTGTGAAGCGCTACCAAAATATACTTTTTGACCGTCAAGCAGTTCAGCGGGTGAATCGATGCATCGACTAAAGAGTCCGCCAATCATGACCATCTCTGCACCAGCATGAATTGCCTTTACAATATCGGCATGTTCACGAATTCCTCCGTCTGCAACTATTGGCGGATCATCTAGTTCTCGCACACGTTCAATATGAGAGATGCAGCTATACATCGGAAACGTAAAGCCAGTCTTGTTTTTTGTGCTGCACACTCCGCCTCCTCCGATGCCGACCTTTACAGCGTCTGCTCCCCATTCAACGAGTCGTCGATAGCCTTCGGGAGTACACACATTTCCAGCAATGATTCTTGCACCGAGTGCTAGCGTTGAGATATGACCTAGCATCTCTTTCATGAGAATGCTATCGCCGTGCGCAATGTCAATCGTGACATAGTCTAGTCTCAAATCCTCTGCAGCAATCTGTTCAAGCAGATACTTGTCAGTCTCTTGTACGCCTACGCTGATGCTCACTGTCTTCCAGCCTTGTGCGGCTCGGACAAACTCGAGGTTGTCAACACCAAATCGATGCATAACATAAAAGTAGCCATGCTCGCTAAGCCACTGCGCATGCTCCTCGTTTATAACACATCGCATGTTTGAAGGCACAACTGGCAGTTTGAAACCTTTGCCTAGAAAGGTTGTGCTTACTTCGGCTCTCTGACGAGTCTTTAAGCTGCTGTAGCGTGGCAGCAGACACACGTCTTTGTATTGATATGCAACGTTCATTTGTCGTATTTTTCAAAAATTATAAGTGTGCCAATCGCAAGCGAAATCATGAGAATGCAATAGAGCGTTATGGTCAAATCATTCATAGTCGTATCCAATCTTGTGGGTCTCGATCCAACGAAGAACGTTTTTCCCGTTGCTTCTTGACATAATCATAAGACCATTTTCGTATGCTTCTCGATGGGTGTCATCACGACCTGTAATGTAGCCTGCAACAAAGACTGCGATGGTCCACATGATAAAGGCGAGGGAAAATGCTATGGCGTTAAAGTTCATCGGCTGTTTTCAAGTTTAAGGACTAGTTGTGAAAGCAGCGCTCTGCCGTCTTCGCTTAGCATCAGGTAGCGCGGTCTTTTGTTGTGCAGCTCTTTATTAGGAGTATCAAGCCACCGTTCGAGCACACATTTGTTTGTCATCATATCTAGCAATTTACAATATATTTGTTTTTCATTCATCGTATCTCTAGTATCTGCAATTCGTCTAGTATCGTGCTTGTACAATCATCAACTGTAGACATTAGGCATTCGTGAAAGTGTCCGCAGTAGTGACGCTTTGTACCGCATAGTTTGATGAGAATGTCGTGTTGCTTTCGCTCCTCCATACACTCGTCCCATAGTGTAAGGTCCCTCTCGCAAAAGCTTGTTAGCATTGCATTTTTTTCAATTGGTCCGTTCCATGTAGGAGCAGAGTGAGTAATGAGCATGTCACAACGTACTATTTTAGCATAGTCGAGAGCAAAGCCTTCATCTTTCCAGTAAGACACGCCTTGTTTTCTTAGCGTACGATCAATGCTAACTGCTCCTCCAACAAACAAAAACTGTTTATTGTCTAGTGTTTCGATAGTATAGTCAGGCAAGAGCCGAAGATTAGAAAAGCGTTGAATTTCCCCGTTGAAATAAGCAGGATTGTCATGATTGCCTCGTATAGACAAAAACTCGATGTCTCTTGCAGCAAAAAAATCATTAGCAAATTGCAGCGCACGAATCTCTTTTGCATGGCTGTCTTTAAATCCAACACCAAGATCACCGACACAAATTAGTGTGCAGTCTCTCAAATCAAATGAGTCGATCTTTTTAAAGAGAGCGTCCCACTTACCGTGGATGTCTCCTACTACTAGTATTGGTTTCATAACTCTATTTACACTGCTACCATTTCGTCATCTATCTCACTGAATGGAGAGTCGACGCCCCAGTTGCGACAGACATGCTCATAAAACGCGTTGAAATCATCTTCGCTCATCCAGCCTACCATCTCATAGAGGAACGCGCAATCCTTGATAAACTTCTCAGAGCAGGTTTCTAGGAGCCAATCTAGCTTTTTGAATCGTGTAGTCATAATGCTGTTCTATTTGCGATTATGTGGTAAATATGCTAGCATCGGCAGCCAACGCTTCGCTCCAATCAAGGACATGCTGCGCTTCTTCCGCGCTCAACACGACCTCCCTGCCATCCTTTAAGGTGGCGATTGGGGTGTTGCCGTCATACCAAAAAAACTCAATTGTATCTACTTTAATCATATTGTGTGCTTGTTGCTTACAGGGTTATTATACACTAAAGCTCGACTAAAGTACACAACTTTTTTCATAAAAGTGAAAAAAAGTCCCGGGCAGTGCCCCCGTATAGAGAAACTGTCGTTAGGAGGCGAAAAAAGTACTCAAAATATGAGCAATTGCGTTGTCTTTTGCCTTTAATTCGACTTCCCAGGTGACGTCACGGTTGCTGTCAACTACGTGCGGAAGGTGGGTGACATAGTCTGCATGACTGCGTGTGCTGCCAATGCCTTCGCTCCAATGAAACACCGGAACATATTTTCCCCAACTTTGACGAAAACGACTGACACTTTGAGACGGATCGCATGACGGGTTGCACGTGTCATGAAGGTTGTCATAGACAAGTGGAAGATGACCTGCAAAGTGAGTGTATAGGTTTTCGCAGTTCCAATATGCCTTGTCTTCATTTTCTAATACGAGACGATGACGAACACCACGGCTGCATCGAGAGAGGTTGTATAGAAACCGTTGAACATATTCCTGAACAGTTTCTTCTTTGAGGTTTGGAGTCTTATTAAGATGCAGACACATTGGCGTGCTGTAGTTTGCTTTGCAGCCCATCATATCAAGTACATATGACTGATGATCAAGTTCGCGAATCGTTTTGTCCACTACATTTGGGTTGTAGCTTGACAGGACATTAAACTGATCGGGGTGTGAGCTTAGTGTAATGTCATGAGCGCGAGCATAGTCTCCAGCAGCCTTTAAGTTCGCGACAACTGTGTCAAATTCATGGATGTCAGAGTATTTTAACTCTAAAGTTGCATCAGTGAGTAGAGGGAAAAGCGAGCTGCTTACTCGATAGTGTCGAGCACCTGCAGAAATTGCAGCTTCGAGAGTGCGAATCATGTGTTGCGAGTTATGAAGTATTCGCTGAGAAAGAACCTTCAAACCAACCTCTCGACCCAATGTACAAAACTGCTTACGAGTCATTGTCTTTGCAGTGATCTTTTGCTGCGTTAGTCGTTCGCTGATACAAACAAGTCCCAATCTTGGTGTCATAATGTATTATACACTACATCTGAACCAATGTAAACATTTATTTACGGTTTTAAAAGATTTTCTATTTCGTCGTGTATATCATTAGAAACTCCACCCCATGACCAATATTGTTTACAACACGCTGGGACGTCGCTTGGATGCATCCAAGAGAAAGCTTCTCTATGAAACTTGTATGCCCATTGACCAAGCGTATTAAATTCACTAAATTCTCGGTATGGCTGAGCGCATATCCACTCGTCTAATTCACACCCATGAGTGGATTGAATCCAGTCTCTAAACTCAGCATAGATCCATCGTGGGTATATAATTGGAAGTCGTCTCATATACTCATACTCGTCGTACCAACCAAGTGTTCTTTCAGAAATCACGTTCCAAGGACTGTCTGTACATTTCTCATACAGCATTATTGGCTTGTCATCAAGGAAGAATGTTTGTGGAGAAAAACTTGTATTGAATATACAATCGCTGTCAACATGTAAGACATAGTCTGCAGTGCACCAGGTATCAGCATATAGTTTTGTTATTTGTTGTGCTAGATAACCTTCACATTGATCAGTGACACCATGAATTTTCTCAAGTGTTAGATGACCCAACAAGGGGGAATCAGATTCTGGAACTACAATATGAATGTCAGAAAAGTCGCTTCCAAATTTGCTAATGCTTCGTAATGACGACCACAGCCACTTAAAGTCATTGTGATATGAACGTATGAGTATATCAGTTTTCATTGCGGTATACAAAGTATGTCATATTGTTCACCGACTTCAGGGAATGGCGTTATGTCATAACCAAATTGAGACAGAAAGTTTTCAATATCATGTGCAGTTTTGCCATGTTGTGCAAGGGCACCAACATTAATTTCAATCCAAAAAACTGGACGATATTTTGAAATTGTCTCTTTTGCTCCTTCCAATGCATTAAGTTCATAGCCCTCTACATCAAGTTTAAAAAAATCGAGAGCAGGCAGGTTTAGTGAGTCTAGTGTTATAGTTTTTATGCAAAATGAATCATTGCCAGATTGCAATGATATGCGACTTGCCCCTGCGTTGTTATCTACTGAATAGTTTACTTCTTCATTGCGGTTTGATAGTCCGCAATTAAATAATTTTGCAGAACCACAATTATATTGTAAACATTCAAAGGCTGCAGGATTAGGTTCAAATGCATAAACGTCTCCATTTTTACCAACTGCATCACAATATGCAAGTGTATGGTCGCCTATAAATGCACCAGCATCAACAACGGTATAACCGGGTTGTATGTGTTCTAAAATGATTGGTAGTGCATAGCGATCATGATCGAGGCGGCCACTTTCTTCAACCCAACGTGATATATGAGTATCATTCTCTAAAATCGCAATGTTTTCACGTGTTATTTTCATATATTTAGTATTTATAAATATTATCGTAGTTATGTTGGTCAACTCATATTTTATAAAAGAAAGAGGAATGGGACTTGGTGACTTTATACGAGGTAGTATTGCAAGTCAACAACTCTGTATTGAATATGGTTTACGCTTTCAGGTTGACCTCTCCCATCATCCAATGGGAAAATATATAGTTCAACGGTGTGACGCGCCTGCTCCTTCAGTAGACTCCATATTAAACTTACAAGATATACCAAATTTTACAATACGAGCTCTTAAAAATCAATTAAAGTCAAACATAAATCTAAAAACGCTACGACATGAAAATTTATATATCTACACAAATGTTTGGCCAACATTTAAAATTGCTTCAGTCGTTTCAAAACGCGTAAGAGATTTTTTTATTCCAAATGAATGCTTAGAAGCTGCAATTAAAACATCATATGATACATATAGTAATTATGGAATAATACATATACGTGCTGGCGACCTACTATCATTTAGAACACAAATAGGAGACGTCGTACATACTTCATTAAATGAATTGATGGATATGCTTCATCCGCATTTAACTCATTTGTCTGGAAAAAATTATACAGTTATGTCAGATTGTGCAGAGTTAAAGACCGCAATAAATAGTAGATATGGCTTTTGTTGTACATCTTCAAAACCGTCTCATCTGACACTTAAAGGAGACGGCACTCTAGATACACTTATAGATTATTTTATTCTATCGCGAGCGACTCACATACATCAATTTAGTGTACATAATTGGGGCTCTGGGTTTAGTGACTCGGTAAACTGGCTATATGGAGTACCAGTAATAAAGCACAGACTACCTACGGCAAACTAATTTAGCAAAGACAGCAGAAAAACGATAGTCATCAACTGTTGCTTCACGCACTTCACTCGTGGTATCCCAACTATGAGTTGTATGAAACGTTTCGGTTTTTAGTACCTTGTTGCTTGGCGTATCAATATAATAGTTTGACTGCCAGTCATAGACTTCACGCAGTTTGTTTAGTGTAATTTGTAAAACTGTGCAGTCATCAAGTTCAATAGAGGCGCCGCTTATGTCTTTAACTTTCATGCTGTTATTATATACAATCTTTTTTAATATGTAAACAAAAAAGAGAGGCCTACGCTAAATAGGCCTCTCTTGTATTTAACTTAGGATTTTTCTACAAATTTGTAGAGTTCTTCAGCCCTCTCAATAATTTTAGAAGCGTCTGGCAATGACACGTCTATGCCAGACAGGTCTGATGATTCTTGTCCATCGTTATAAATTGT
>Ga0208928_1000060_pt1 | contig 21792 bp, 24 predicted proteins | sample Colrivmeta1547A3_FD_187641 | JGI IMG/M metagenome (GOLD analysis project Ga0208928, IMG submission 187641) | Estuarine microbial communities from the Columbia River estuary - metaG 1547A-3 (SPAdes) (version 2) | ecosystem: Environmental > Aquatic > Marine > Intertidal zone > Estuary | place... | reverse complement strand
AATTTGGTCATTGACATAGACGTTGGTTTGGATGACCGAGGATTTCATGATCCGTTCACCGGAGAGGGAGGCTCTTTGAAAAGGAATCGAACCTTGACGCAACTCGCAGAAATTCAACGCAATACATGTGTTTTTGAGTATTTGGACCACGCAGGTCGACGCAATTTAATGAAATTGCCCGTACCCCAAATCGTACCCCAACCTTTTTTGGGGTATGGCTTTTTCGAAGTCCTTGCCCCGCTTGGGTTTCGTGAAAGTTTCGCTCGATTGCGGCGAATTGCGTAGGTGGTGGTTGCGTAGTGTTTTCTACCTTGATCATGCGAATCTGGAAGACGTAACCCGCCTTGGGGTTAACCCACCTCAAGGCACTTAATAGTTACGTTGTATGAAGTCTAAATCGACCTTCAGTATCCTTTTCTTTCTAAGACAAGAAAGAGAAAACAAAAACGGCGCACCCCTAATGCTTAGGGTGACCATCAATGGAAAGAGTGCCAAGACAGCCCTCGGAATCCGTGTGCCATCCAAAGACTGGGATGTCAAACGATCTCGATGTCGCTTACGTGAGCATACCGAATCAAAGCGCATCAACATCTTTCTTGAGAATGCTGTGTCCAAATGCAATCGTGCATACACCTCGCTCCAGGATGAATACGATGTGGTCACGGCCGATATGGTCATCAACTCCATCTTAGGTCGCAGTGAAGGGAAACACCAGGGCATTATTGAGATTTACCAGAAGCAAGTCGATGAGTTTGAGTCCATCATTGGAAAGAACAGCTCCTATGCCCTATTCCAAAAGAATCGCACGGCGATGAATCATCTAAAGTCATTTCTAAAGTCCAAACACAACTGCTCTGATCTTCCCATCGTGCGTTTCTCTCATGATCATGTCGTTGGGTTCTATAGATTCTTGATTTCTGAGAAAGGACATTCTCACAATACTGCGGTCAAGTGTATGTCTATGGTTAAGAAGGTCACAAGCCGGGCTTTTCACTCGGGGTGGATCAAAAAGGATCCTTTCATTGGTTTCTCATTGGGATGCAAGCCTGTGGAACGTCCATTCCTAGAGCAACACGAGATTGAGGCGCTGATGAATCTAAGGCCCGAGTCCAAAAAGCTGGAGTTAACACGAGATCTGTTCATCTTCTCATGCTTCACCGGTCTCGCGTATTCCGACGTCAGATCTCTTAAAGCGCACGAAATTGTTCGAACCATCGATGGCGTGGATTGGATAAAGACCCACCGAACCAAGACAAAGACCAAGGCGAACATTCCCCTTTTACCCATCCCGAAGAACATCATCTCAAAATATGTGAGGCTCCAGGACCTACATCCCGATGAATTGATATTCAAAGTTTACTCCAATCAGAAAATCAATGATTATCTAAAAGTCCTGGCCAAGCTTGCTAAGATTGAGAAGAAAGTCAGTTTTCACATCGCCCGGCACACCTTCGCCACGACCGTCACCCTGCAAAATGGCATCCCCATTGAAACCGTCAGCAAGATGCTTGGACATACCAACATCAAGACCACTCAGCACTACGCCAAGGTCCTTGACTCGAAGATCAGTAAGGATATGGAGATACTTAAGTCGCACTACTTGAGGATTGCGTGACAGCAGTTATATGGGGATGCTGGCACACAAATGCATTGTTATGCCATTTGCCAACTAATTGATACAAATCAATCAATTCTAGAAATCAACACATCTAGAACTTCGTATTGACCTGTAATACTTAAACAATAACCCTAATGTCATGAAAATTTTATATCCATCTTTTTTTGCATTAATAGCTCTGCTGTCATCTTGCAATAAAGAAATATTAAACGACGAAAATCCCCTAAATAGCAACCAATCCACATCCTTTTCCTTAGAAGAAGCAGCTAAAACTCTTGCAGTAGACTGTGAAGTAGTATACGTTGCCTACCGTGAATTTGTGTTAACCCACCCCGAGTACATTTACAAAGAGCAAATTGACACGTCAAATGCATATTATAATCACTTGGAAAACCGGCTGATTGATTTTTACCCAGACAGAGCTTACATCGGTATGATCCAAGATGCAGACGGGTTTTATGAACAACTTCTTCAACAAGATGAACTTGAACTCACCCAGGTCGATTCATCAGATGTTACACTTAATGATTCACTTCCCAGTTTTAACTTTTATCAGAAAGAACTAGACCTAGAGTCGAGCGATTTAGATTGGTTACTTGCAATGGAATCACTAGCCTCTCAGTACCCCTCTAATCCGGCTTCATATAATGAAATTATGGAGCTGTCTGCACTCCGCTCAAATAAAACTAACGGAATTTGGGCGACAGTTTTATCAGTTATAGTAGCCCATCCAGCAGCATCTGCAGCAGTTGGTGCAGGAGTGGTTTTAGCGGGCTACGACATTTATTGGGCGAGAAAATGTAAACAACGAGCAAAAGAAGAAACGCATCTTAGATTTGACGCAAGTGAAGGGTATAATGATCGCGCAGACGCTTTCAGACATATAAGTGCAAGCATGATGCTGCGTCGGTATGTAGGTCAAGCCCAAGCTCAAGCAGCTGGCTGGGTTCACGAGATTGTAAATAAGAATGAATGTGCCGAACATCAAATGGATTTTCACAATAATAAAGTCGGAAGTAAAACCCAATATTGGTATTTTCGAAATAAACCGCAATTTGGAAAGAAAGATTACAAACTATGGTGTGATAGAATTGAAACATTCACAAAGAGTCAAGCAACAAATGGGCATTGTGTAGTAGGAACTTGGCTATACTCAACTGACCCAACCGATGAAGCGATTACATGTTCTGACATGAAGGCAGATCGAAAAAATAACATTTCATCTTTAAAATATATATATATCAAATGAAATCAATATTTCATATTCTAATGTGCGGATTATTTTTCAGTTCATGTTGTGAGACAGAGCACATCTATTCTGTAACATGTACAAACGATTCTGATTTTGAAATATCATTCACAATAATTTATATTAATTTCTTAGATACCGTTACGATAAGCCCGAATTCTTACAACGAAACATTCATTTCAGAATTCAGTGCTGATATTGACAGTGATTTTCCAGATGATTTAAAAATCATGGCGCAAGTGAATTACGTGGACTCTGTTAGCTCATGGAGAAATGTTAGTGACTTAATCACAGTTAATAATAGTCAGGAATACTGTGATCAAACATTTCACGGTGCTTATCTAAAATTGAACAACGACAACATTTAAGAGTAAATGAGGTTCTGTTGTAAAACACGGCTCAAAGTGTACCACGATTATCGGACCAAAGTGTACCAATGTCTTTTGAACGACAAATCACTAGATCGCTTATTATCAATGACCTAGGTGTATTAATGGTACACACAATTCCGATATTTGTGGTACACACATGTTCGATTTTCATGGCACACCTCACTCCAATCTTCTCAATTTGTCGACAGCTTCAATAAAGGAACGTGAGATACTTATACCCCCAATGGAATTGCAACTTGAAAAGGGCAATTCGATAACGGACTTGTATTTAAAGAAAGAATGCAACGACAAACAAATAAAAGACCTAACCAAACTCAGAGATACTTTGCTTCCTAAACTGATAAGTGGTGAGGTGAAAGTTGCAAATTAGACTAATAAACCAAACCATGCCTGACAATCATCCGTACAACACAAGTCTACGCATTCAACATATAGGACCGCATGAAAATGCAAACCTTCAAATATCTATGGGAGAAAAAGGCCCATTTAAGGTTGGAGTATTTGCAACGAACGGTAGTGGCAAAACTACCTTAAGTAGGCAATTTAGACTTCAAAGGCTTCAGAATGATCTAAAGGATGATGAGTCCCTTCCAGATGCTGCAAAGTTTTTAGCAATAGGGCAAGGGTCAGGGCTTTTCAGGTTTAAGTTCGATAAGCAGGGTTCAACTGTTAATGAACAATACGAAGTTAAATACAAGGCTGGCGAGCCACCACGCATTCAAAATAAAACAGATTTTATTTTTCATGTCTTCAACAGCGATTATGTAAGGGAGACTATCGAACCGAATAATTTTGGCCCGGATGACACAATATCGGGCTACATTATTGGCAAGGAAGCGGTAGACGTTTCAAAGGAAAAAAAAGATTTAGCTTCTTATAAAGACCGACATAAGCATATTAAAGATGCTATAGATAATCAATTAAGCACAGCGACACAAGAGCTGGACAAGCTAGCCATTCGTTCAAATACGAAAGAATATAAAAACTTAAATTTTGAAAATCTTCTTGAAAACTCCAATATCCCCGAAGAGCTTGAGACGTTTGAAGCACTAAAGTCCAAATTAAAAAAACTTGAAAGTATTCCTGAAGATTTAATTGATGTTTCAGAAGTCAAGGAATTCAACCAAGATTTTGAATTTGCTAAAACTCTATCCTCAGATCTAAATGAAATTGTTTCAGTATCCAGCATATCTGAGGCCTTCAAAGAAAAAATTCAAAATAAGGAAGAGTTTATTAAAGCTGGGCTTATTTCGTTAGAAGGAGATTCAGAAGATATATGTCCTTTTTGTGAACAAGATTTGCTCGAACAGCAGTTACAACTTATTGATCGGTACAAAGAGTATTTTGAAGACACTGAAACAAAATTTAAACAGAAGCTAAAACGTAAGAAAAACAACTTTGAAAGCTTACTTACTTCGCTTCAACAGAAACAACAGGAATTCCTAAAAGCAGGAAAACAATGGGAGAAGATTAGAAACTACTTTCCCACACATTCGACAGAAACTTTCCCTGAATTAAAAGATCCCGAAACAGTAATAGACTGGGAAGGGTTGTACCAAATAATTGTGGCCAAACGCAAATCCCCATCTGAGCCAGTTGATGAAAGTACCATGTCCCATGTTCAAAATTTGATAAGAGAATTAAATCAATATATCAGTACTGAACTCTCAACCTCAATATATGAAGCAAATTATTTAATTAGAAAGGTAAATTTAACCAAGACGAATTCCAGTAATGAAATTCTCTCGTTAAAACGTAGGATTTGCAATGCCAGGTTTATACTTCTTCAAAAGAAAACTGAAAGTGATTGTACCACTCTAAAGAATTTAAATAGGTCAATAAAAGAGACTATCGATGCTATTGATAGAGCAGAGAGTAAAACTAAACACGCCAAGAGGGCTAAGATATCTGAAGAATTTAAAAATCTTATCCGTTACGTTTTTCATGATAAGTACATATTCAATGAAGAAGAAAATGGCTTAGAATTCAAAAGCCAATCACTTAGGGAATCTGCCCAGGACATACTTAGTGATGGAGAAAAAAGCATTATTGCTTTCTGCTATTATCTTGCAGAGGTTCATAGAGTGGTAAATATAACCTCCGACTACGACAAACTCTTCTTCATTATTGATGACCCTGTGTCAAGCATGGACTTTCATTTCACCTATTCAATTTCCACCTTATTGGGAGAATTAGAATCTCGCTATGATGACATGTCCTCTAAAGAGAATTTGAGATTACTGCTACTTACTCATAATATTGAATTTATGAGTGTTGTTTTGAGAAATAATGTACTCACACGTGGCGGCTATGTTCTTACGCCTGGAGCTATCAACAAGTTAAACAAAGAACTTATTATGCCTTATCAGGAACATCTTATGGATGTCTATAGGGTTGCTGAAAAAGGCATCGCGCCTAATCATACTACCCCAAACTCCATGAGGCATATTATTGAAACAATTAATAAGTTCGAATGTCCTGGCAATAATTACAACCTCAAGGAATTTATAAATGACAATGAGGAACTTAAAAGTTGTAGTGGTATACACATCTTAGTTCAAGATGGTTCTCATGGCTACATACGCGATCAAAGTGCAATGACACCTGATCTTATAAAAAAAGGATGTGAATCGATTATTAAATTCATTTCAGGTCGTTATGAGCGACAGATAACAAATATTAAGAAATCTGTGAAAAACTTATAACCCTTATGTATTCCCCCCTTTCTTAGCTACACCAAGTTAGGTAAATTCTAGTTTTAAATTCTCTGCTGTTAATCCCTTCCTCAAAGGCCTTTGAGGAAGGGATTTTCTGTATTCTTTAAACTCGATGGGCGTCATGTCCATCAAGGATCCGTGGGGCCTAAGGTTGTTGTACTTTTATTTGAACTTCTCTGTCTCGTCCCACATCTGCTGAATGGACTCGAACAGGAAGGCATTAAGAACCTCAGTGCGGTATGTGTGGTTGAACCGTTCGATGTAGCTGTTCTGAGTTGGTTTGCCGGGCTCAATAAACTGAAGCTTGATCTTGTGCTTCTGTGCCCATAAGGCAAGTGTGTGGCTCCTGTACTCCGGGCCGTTATCAATGCGAATCCTTCGCGGCTTACCGTAGAAGTCTATTAGGTCGTCCAGAGTACGCGTTACGCGCTCTGCAGGAAGCGATCGAGCAACATCATAACCCAGGTTCTCACGGTTATAATCTTCAAGCACGTTCAGTACGCGCACTTTGCCTCCGTCCATCAGGCTGTCGCTCATGAAGTCCATACTCCATGTTTCATTCTCCACGATGGGCTGCACCAGGGGCTCAACAGGCTCTACCAACCGGCGAAGACGTCGTTTTCCAATGATAGGAAGGCGCAACTTGTGGTATAAGCGCACGGTCTTCCTATGGTTCCACCCGTGCGACTTGTGAAAGACTTTCACCATCATGTCCTGACCAAGAGTGGGGTTCTCATCTGCGTAGTCGCTCATCAGCTTCAATGGCTCGCTATCATCGCGCTTTGGCTTGTAATAATACATCGATGAGGATAATCCAATCAATCTCAGGGCCCTGGGTAGTGTGATGTCGTAAGCCTTCAATATCACCTTGACGAGCTCCCGCCGCTCGTCGGGCCCCAACCCTTTTTTTCGATTACGTCCTTTAGAATCTCCTTGTCGAGGATCGTGTCTGCCAACAGTTGCTTCAATCGACTGTTTTCATGCTCTAAATCCTTCAAACGACGTAAATCGCGAGCCTCCATACCTCCATACTTGCGCTTCCACTGGTAAAACGTGGGTGAACTGATTCCCAGTTCTCGGCATATGTCCTGGGCCGAACGACCTCCCTCATGCTCGCGCAATGATTTGATGATTTGACTCTCTGTGAACTTGCTGGTCTTCATAATCCCGAAATTTAATTCTTCTACTTTTCATCGTAGCTATTTTTCGGGGGGAATACAATCACGGTGAATATCTTAATTTAGAAGGGCAAACCTAAAAGCCACGAGTTAATGCGACAGAACCCGATATTCTCACTCAGGCAACTCGTTGCGTTCGGTGAACTCCACCTCTAAATATTCTCCATGCTTGCCTTCCTTGATCCCGCAGCCAGTGATGTCAAAATGGGACACCAGCTCATCAGGGAAAAACAACTTCAACACTTCCAGTTCCATAGTCTTGGGGTTTACCCAAAACTAACCTCCCTAGCAATCCCTCCCCAGAAATATCCCGTGACCCAAAACATCACCTAATTGATTTCGCATCCGCGAAATAGTCTAACTCATTCTTTTCTGTTTCTAATGTAACTACTTTAATATTTATTTTTTTTCCAATTGGAATTGTGTCTCCAATGGAAAAATTTATTAATGGCAACTTGTAATTGCAATTTCCTACGGAAAAGTAAATTTCAAAGTCACTTATAAGTGCTTTTTCATTGCTGATTGTATTTCCCGGGAAGTTATATAATTGAAGAATTTCAGCATTATACACAATAGAATCAGATTTAATTGATTCTTGAAAATCACAACCGCATCGATTATTATCATGGAATTCCATGATAATAATTACAATTACAATAAATAACCAACCAAGTAATACTGATTTTAATGACTTCATATTCCTCACTTACAGATCCATAATATAGTTCAGTATTTGATCAAACAAGCTACTTTCATGCGATCGAACTTGTGGCGGTTGCCTAGGCAGGTTCATGAGCACACCATTACTCCTAGTCGTCGCACTATAAATTATGGGGTTAGCGTATGTTCGACTCAAACTGCGTTTTGTAGCATATGAAATTCCCAAAATTGCTCCTTGAGCTTTTAATGAAGTTGAACCAATTGAAATACTGGTTGGTAAACCCGCAGCTCCTAATGGAATTGTTCCAGCTGCAAAGGCCCCTCCAGTCACAGCTGCACCTACGACATGCTGTCGTTCGTTATAAGGTATACTGTTAGTAGAATTATATTCAGAAATAAACGTAGTCCATGAGTCCAAGGTTTTAAATTCTCCAGTATTCTGAGGTCTACTCCCAACAACTGGATTTGAAAGTTCGATATTACCACCTCCACTTGCACTTCCTGATTGAGAATATGTGGTGACATTACCATGTGTAATATGACCATCACTATTTCTTACCGCATTCATTATTTCAGTTGTGTTTACTGTAACGGAAACATCTCCATTTTCTTGAGTTCGTGTCACCATAGTTGTAATTCGATTAATAATAATTGTTTGATTATCCTCGTCGACATAACTAAATACAACATTGTTTATCTCTTCATTAACAGTAGGAGCCATGCCATTATTATCATTAATTATCAATGGACTATTTAACAAATATTGATATGATTCTTTTGTTTTCTGACTTAACGGATCAACACTCATCCATACACTCAACTTCGGCTCATGATACCTCGCTCCGTAGTAATGAAATGTAAGTCTTCAAAGAAGTTGGACATTAATGTTTGGAGCAATTTACAAAAAAATTGCTGATTTAGTTCTAAGGTGATTTCGTCTTCGCTGCTTCATAGATTTTTGTTTCAGTAGTTGTCTTTGTTCTAGGATTATTTTGTTTGTACCGTTATAAACGCTCGCTGGAGTACAGTTATTTAGAGACTCATGATAGCGTTCGTTGTTGTAGTATTCGATGTACTCGTCGATAGCTTTTTTTAAATCGCTTAAGGAGTAGTAATGGTGGAGCTTTACGACATTTTTCATGGATCTGTGATACCGCTCTATCTTTCCTTGTGTTTGAGGGTGATTTGGTGCTCCATGCACTTGTGTGATACCTTTTTCTTTCATGAAGACTTTTATATCTTCAGAGATATAACATGAGCCGTTATCGGACAAGATTTTCGGTCTTCTACCCTCAGGAAGTCCAGTCTTTATTAGTGCTGCTTCCACATTACGTTCTACATCCGGAGTCTTCATAGTTGTGCACAGTTCATGATGAATGATAAACCGCGAGTAATCGTCCATAATACTTGAGAGGTAAAACCATCCCCATCCCTCTACTTTGAAGTAGGTAAAGTCTGTTTGCCACATCTGATGAATACGCGTGGTTTTATCCTTGAACTCATTTGCGGCCTTGACCAAGATATGATTGGGGCTTGTGATTAGATTTACTGCTTTCAGGATCCGGTACACAGAGCTCTCTGAGATAAAATGTCCACTGTTATCGGTCATAAAGGTGGCTACCTCACGAGGAGAGTCCCCACTCCGATCTAAGGCCACTTCTATTACCTTCGTTCTGTAGCTTTCTGGGATCTTATTCCATGTGCTGCGGCATTTTATATCTTCTAGTGCATTGGGACCGCCCTCAAGGAACTTGTTGTACCAGCTATAGAACGTTGACTTACTCACGTTAAGCTCTTTCACCGTTCGCTTTAACGGAAGATCAGAAGACTCTACCAGTCTTATAATCTCCAACTTTTCTTCTTTAGTATATCTCATGTAGCGCTGATAAGGGTCTATTCCATGCCTTTCGATAGCTTTTTTAAAAAGCGGTTACGAAGTATTTCCTCTGCTAAAGCCTCTTTAAGTTCACCGTTCTGCTTGCGCATCTCGGCAACCTCACCGCTGTCTGCTTCACGTTTGGTATCACCATTTAATCGTGCTTTGCCAGCGTCCATAAAAGCCTTGCTCCAGCTATAATAGACGGATTGAGCAATACCTTCTCTTCGACAGATCGCAGCAACAGATTCATCACCGCTTAACCCCTCTAATACGATAGCAATCTTTTCTTCAGGATTGAATAAGCGCTTGGTACGACGTTTTACATCTTTGATAATGGCCTCTGACTTCTTCGGCCTTCCTGGTCCTTTTTTCATTTTGACTAAAGTGTTGGGAGACTCTTCATATACTTTTAAAGTCTCCATTAAAAAATACTAACTTTAGTCCAACTTATGCTGACGACTTACAGGCTTGAGCACCAAGAATAGGGTGGTTGCACCCTGCATAGGCGGAATATTGCTGTCGGCTTGCTCACGGAGCTTGAGCAGGTTAATGGAGTGGTAGTTGGCGAAGAAATCGCTTGAGTCGCCTTGCCGCGACCACAACGCGGACCCTTGGACTCCGCCCGGTGCGACGGGCGACTGAGCCTTCATGTGGAAAATGTTCAGCGCCAGGGCTGAAAAAACAACAACTAATCGGGCTAAATAGGCGGCACGGCACATACGAAGTGGGTTAGGTCAATTCCAGGCGACAAGTTGATGAAATTTTTAATACGAAGAATGAATGAAAACTATCATGCAGATTAAAAATTTATTTCGTATGGCGTACTGGGCAAATTTCAATGCGCTGGGATGAAGGTTGAAGGCACTACCAAGGGCCAAGCGACCCTGGCTCAAGAGCCCGAGTCACGAGAGCTACGGTTATAAAAGGGCGTAACGTAACATGTTACGTTACGCCCCTTTTAGGCCGGTTTATGACTATAATGTAATTTCAATAATCTCATAATCAATTACATAAATAGTGTAACGTAGCGTAACATTCTGTTACGAAACGGCCAAAACGTAACATGTATGTTACGTTTTTTCCGCAATGTCTTTTAACCTAAGTTGGAACCATGATGAAAATCCAGAGCCGTCCCTTGACATAATGTTTCATGGATCCCGTTATATACTATTTACGGCCCGACCCCGTCGCAAAAAATCACAGATGAACGCGGCGATTTGAAGAAATTTCATCCCGAGACCCTAAGATTCAGCGAAACAAATTGCACTTCCAAGAAATTTGACCAAATTCTGTATACGAAAAACAAACGACGCCCGAAAAATGACCGAAAAACGACCTAATTATTTCTAATAAATGCCATCGGTGAAGTAAAAACGCATGAAAAAGGTCTAAAACCAACTAAAAAACTCCAAATTCCAACCGAATAGATGTATTTGGACTCATCGCAAACGCATATTGCATAAAAAATTCGGTTACATTTAAAGTAAATGGCCAGATGCTTCTATCACCCCCTTGGCGAGCAAACCTCCTACACCTACGATTTAGCGGGCCGTGTGTTGACGGAGGACCATTCGGACCGTGGTTTGACTACGACGACGTACGACAATGCCAGCAACGTCATGGAGATCAACACGCCGGCGACGCAGAGTTTCGGGGGGTCGATCACGATGGACTACGACTTCAACCGCCTAGTGAGTAGGCTGATGCCTAATTCCAGTGGAATGGATCTCTACGACATCCAATACACCTACGGGTATAAAGGAGATGGCCGCAATGGTGCCGGTCGCGTGGTGAAGGTGGAGCAAGGTCAGACGTTTAAGATTGACGACCTGCGTTACGATGAGCTCGGACAATCCGCCGAAGAGGTGGTGAGTATTGACGTACCCATGCAAGGTGTGCGGATGTTCACTACGCGCAAGTTCTACGATTCCTTTGGGCGCATCCTCCAGGCGGGTTACCCCGATGGCGATAAAGTGGATTACCAGTATAATGCCCTAGGTGAATTGTCGGGCATCAACTCCACCCTGGGTGGGGTGACACAGCCCATTATCACCGCGATCTCCTACAATGGATATGGGCAGATTAGCCTTCTCACCTACGGCAACGGCACGTCGACGACGTATTCCTACGCTAGTGGTAACACCAAGAAGGCGACCACCTTGATGAGCTCGGCCGTAACGGGCAAGGAGCAAGGCAGTACATCCCCCACCACGCTGTTGAGTCGGCAGTATGCCTACAATAAGCAGGGTATGGTCAGTACCATGGACCGTAGCATAGCCGGTAGCTTGCTGTCACAGTCTTCGTTGGTAAATTACCACGACAGCTATTCCTACGATGCCTTTGGTCGATTGGAGGGTCACCAGCAGCTCAATGGCACCACGCCGCAGTATGACCTTACCATGAGCTACAACAAGGCCGGAGGTATTACCTTCAAAGACGGCAATGGCAACGGTTTTATGAACGCTCAATCCCTTAACTACAACCTTGAGTACGGCTACAGTCCCGCCAAGCCGCACCAGTTGGAGCATATCTGGGATGCCGACAATGCCATTACGACGCAGTTTCAGTACAACACCAGCGGCAGCATCACGCAGATCGACGACCCCAGTCAGGGCATCCCCCAGGAGTTTTATTGGAACGAGGCGCAGCAGCTCACGGGCGTGAAGAACCAACAGGGGGTGCACCACTACATCTACGACCACCAGGGGGAGCGCATAATGAAGTCCTCGCTGATCACTTCGACGGTCTACCGGGTCAAGTCCTTTTTGTGGGGACCGAGGGTAAAAGAGGTACCTTCAAAAGAAAAATGTCAGAGGTTGATACGAGCGCGTTACAGTACGTCTTTCCAGCTGAGTTGCTAAAGCACTTTACCATTGTTCAATCAGGCATCAAGACAGATGAGCCGACTGGTGAGGACTATCTGGAAGTGGTCTTTGAAGAGCAGAATGAATTGCCTGAGGGGTTTTCCAAGGAAGACTATGAGAGCAAAGGCTTTTTCAGTAAACGAGTTCAAGATTTCCCTTTACGCGGTCGAGCGGTGTTTTTGGAGCTTCGAAAGCGGCGTTGGCGACACAAAGTATCTGGAGAGCAGATTACTAGAGACTTTACATTCCTTGCCAAGGGCACCACATTTACCGCTGAGTTGGCGGATTTTTTAAAACAAAGAAATTGATAACCGCCTAGATCCAATCGCCACAGTGGCCTACTACTACAAGGTAAAACCCAAGAAAGCCAGCAAATGCTATCTGCGCCAAAAGGATGGTTTTGTGAGCTGGGATCAAGCGGCTCATGCTCAAGAGTTTATGGTTTACCCTAGAAACATCACTGCACGCCTTGCTATTGACGAATCCAGTCTCTCGCAAGGCGAGCTGCATACGTTTATCAGCTCCAGAGACACCAAAGGTCGCAAAGGCAAACTTGTGGCGATGGTCAATAGTACACGATCTGAAAAGATTGCCGAGGTGCTGTTTACGATCCCAAAGCAGGATCGCGAGAAAGTCATGGAAGTCACGATGGATATGGCTTCCAGCATGCGAAAAGCCTGCGAAGTGGCTTTCCCCAATGCAGTCCAGGTAACGGATCGATTCCACGTCATTCGATTGGTAACAGATGCCATGCAGCATGTGCGTATTGATCAGCGATGGAAGGAGTTAGATAAAGAAAATCAAGCGATTAGCAAGGCTCGAAGCCTCGGGACAAAGCATAAACCTACTATCCTCAGCAATGGCGACACCCCCAAACAATTGCTTGCCAGGGCCAAGTACGCGCTCTACAAATTGCCGCAGCAATGGACTCAGAGTCAAGTGCATCGAATATCATTGTTATTCCAGCTGTATCCAAATATTGAAAAGGCCTATAGATTGGCTTGGGACTTCCGAAGGATCTATGATAGCACATCAAAAGAGCACGCGATCACTGCATTACGTGATTGGATGAACCGCGCACATGAAGCTTCGATAGAGCATTTTGAGATTGCCAGCGACACCATTAATAATCACATCGAGGGCATATTGGCATTCTTCAACAACCGAAGCACCAACGCTCACGCCGAATCTTTCAATGCCCAGATCAAGCTCTTCCGAGCAAACCTCAGAGGCGTCAATAATCCCAAAATCTTCCTCTACCGACTCCAAAAAGTATTCGCTTGATTCAGGCTGCTCCCCATAAAAAAGACCTGTCCCAATACGAGCTGGCATTAATATCTCCTTAATGACAAATCAACCAGAAATGTTAATCGTTCCAAATAATGAAATATTTTCAAGGGGTACCATGTTTAATAAAGGGGTTGTCAGTGACTTGTATTCCGAAGAATTTCGGTGCAGATCTAACATGCCATTAATGCGAGTCTATGTTCGGAGTATTGACAGAGAGCGATTGAGTCGCGTCTTAAATTAAGAGAAATTGATAAATTGTTAATCTCGCCCTCATTATGATACGAATAACGATAATACTCTTTGCTGCATTTTCAATTGTTAAGATCATAAACTATGATAAGTATATTTTTAATCAACTTGAATATTCAGATCAGTATTTAGATTCATTGATTTGGATTCCGATAAAAGTTAATGACATTGCAATCTATCGAAAAGATGAACAATTGGTGCATGAGTATCAAATGGAAGACACGAGTAGAAGAATTTTCAATAATTTCAGCATAAATGATACAAATTCAATTGACGATGGAACTTCATATTTATTATATAATGAAGATGTGTCAATTAATTTAAAAAAATATTCTGGTGAATATTTCACGAATGACATCGTTTTTTTTTCAAAAAAATGGGGAATTAAATTTAATGATAAATTTCATACGGGATTATGTACATTCGAGTCATTCTCTAAAAGCAGTCCAGAATTAGCAAGATTGAAGAGATTACGATCCAGATCTTATTTTTTTATCTTTTTAGAATCAAATGGGACAATTTATCGATGCAATTTTGAGCATAATACGTTACAAGGAATTTGGATAGCATGGCCTTCATTTTAGTACCCGGACATTCTGAAGTGGTGGGTTCGGGAATCAAATTAGTAAATGTTTGTCGTAGAGTATTCATTGGACCTTTTAGTTAGTCGGTCCTGCGATGCAGGGCAGTATGAGGTAGTGTCCCATTTTGTGTGTCTGAGCATCACGATGCTATGGTTCCGCATGTAATCTTCCAGTTGTGCGGGTTACAGCAACTTGGCAATGTCCTTGCGTTTTTCGTTGTCGATGGAATCGATGTAGCTCATAGTCGTCTTCATCGAGCTGTGCTTGAATTGATCCATAATGACCTCGAGCGAAGCACCGCCCATCAATAGGGCATAGGCGTGGGAGTGGCGGGCTGTGTAGGTGGTGAGGTTTTTGGACAACTCAAGTTCCTCGGCAATTTGCTTGAGTCCGATGTTGATCCTTCGTACAAATTCCTGTGTGTGCTTGTGCTGCTGCTCGGCGGTTTGACCTTCCCGTATAATGTCAAACACGTATTTATTCGGAGCGGGGTTTTCGATTCCGCGCCGGTGAATGACTTCGGTCAGGTGCGGGTTGATGACGGCGGTGATTTGCACCTGGTTGGCTTTGTTGGCGCGCTCCGTTTTCTTGCGCACAAACTGAATGACGCCCTCCTTCCAGTCGATGTCGCGCCACTTCAGGTGCACGATATCTTTGATGTTGCACCCGTTGGCGTAGTACGAGAAAAGCCAAAAGTCACGAGCAAGTTCTTTGCGTGATCCTGGTTTTACCGTAAGGGCTTTGATCGCCTCTACTTCTGTTTTTATAAGCGCCCGCTTTTTGTTCTGTGCCGCAGGGATTTGGTACTTGCCATGGGACTTTCTGCCAAAAGGGTAGTACTCATTGGCGAAGAGTCCATTGGCGATTCCGAAGTTGATGACCGCCCGCAGGGATCGCAAGTAAATGCCGATGGTGTTTTGCGACTTGCCCTGATCTCGCATGTGGGTTTCGTAACCTTCCAGGAATTCCGGAGTGAGATCATTCCACGTCAAGTGCTTTGAAAAGGACAATAGGCTGTTGAGCGCGCATTGATAGCTTGAGGTGGTGGACGATCTTCCCCCTCGACGCAAATCTTCGATGTACTCATTAAACACCCCTTGAAAGGATTTACTCGAGCTCGCGGGAATCGCCCAATTCTTCCAGCGCGCATCAAAGGCATGAAAGCTGAAGGGATGGATTGCTTCGGTGATTTCAATGGCCCGACCCTCTGCCTCACGCACCGTGTGAAACACCTCACGCTGGGTTTTGGACATCCGTTGTCCCGATTGGATTTTATCCCAATCCGCCTTTGATACCCCGCTCACCTCCAAAGGGTAGTACCGCTGCTTTCGGGCAAAGGTCACGCGCAACTTAACCGGAAAGACGGGGTCCGGCGACTCGTGGCCCTTAACCAAGGCCCGACGGGTGTCCAACACCACCTTAACCGCTAGCGTGCTCATGAATCAAAATTTGCATACAATTTGCATACAAAATTAGCGCAAATGACCGCAAGTAGCAATAGGATATCACCAAGAAAATTCTATAATTCACTATAATACAGCTACTTTAACGTGAATTTCTTTATTGGTCGTTTGCCTGATTTGGCTTATGTTTACGACTGTTAATCAGAGGGTCGCTGGTTCAAGTCCAGCAGGAGGAGCCAACAAACCCTGCCAGTGATGGCGGGGTTTTTTGTTGATTAGCGGCTGATTCCTGGCGCTCCAAACAAGCCTGAAAGATCCATCACGCCCTTATAAAGTTTATGCTCAACGCGTCAACACCCCCTGTGACCAGCTGGAACAGGGTATTCCGCATTTGTTGAAGCTATACCAAGAAAGGCTGTCTGGGGAGAATTGAAGTCGCAGTTCGGCATAACTGCTACCTCCCCCTGTTTGGCGCAAAAAAGCCCCGGTCGGAGGCACTTGAACCGTGCCAAAATTAGCGACCTCCCCCGCGCGCGTCCCGGTCATCAACAAGGAGCTGTCTCCGTCCATTTCCACGTGAATGACCCAGTCTTGCGTGTAACTCGTGTCAAACATGATCCAATTTCCACCCACCGATGTGGGGTATTGGCTGTGCAATTCCACTTGTCCTGAAAAGGATCCTACCCATCGAGCACGATAATCCTCCCAGCGTTCGCACGAAGCAAGCACTAAAATGCTCAAATAAAATAAAATGGAGCGGTTTGACATGGCTGAAAGGTATTCGAAAAAGTCATCTGAAAGTTTCCCTGCCTCAGCGCTGTAAAGGACTATCTTTTCCACAAGGTTGGGAGTGTTTTCCCACCTATCCAATTCTTAATCTGCCCGCTGGGGTACTTATCATGTCAAAACACCTATGCACGGGTCTCTTCGCATTATGCTTTTCTAGCCTTTTTGCGCAAAGTTTGGCCTTTGATTTTGAATCCGCGACGGCTGGCATGGTCGGCTATGACAATGCCACGTTTACCATTGTGTCCAACCCTAGCGCTATGGGAAATTCCAGTGCTCAAGTGGCAAAAATTGTCAAGGTGACGGCCGGAGACCTGTGGGCAGGAGGGAAAATAACCAATGTGTCCTCGTTAAACTTTTCAAGCGCTGCGACCAGTGTATTGTCCATGAAAGTGTACACCACGGAGCCCGCTGGAACGGTCATCAAGGTGAAATTAGAGAGTCCCTACACGAGCGAGGTAGATGCCGTCACGACCGTAAGTGGTATGTGGGAAACCTTGGAGTTTGATTTTGGCATTCCCGCACCAACGGGAAGTGCAGACCTCGTCATTATGCCGCAACCCTTTACAAGTGGGGGCGGAAAGACCTTTTATATTGACGACATCCAACAAGTCAGCGCACCAATTGCGCCCCTCCGGCCCAACTTGCCGATCACCTTTGAGGCGGGAACCATTGCGGACCATTTCTTCTGTTTTGAAAGCGCAACTATGTTGGTGGTCGCCAACCCAGATGTCTCCGCCTTAAATCAAAGCAGCCTGGTGGGTAGAGTCGTGCGCTATTTGGGGGCACCCTATGGGGGCACCGTCATCGAGTTTTCGAATACCTTGGATTTTGTCAATCATCCTGTGATTACCATGAAGGTGTGGACCTCCGCGCCCATTGGCACCTATGTAACCTTGAAGGCGGAAAAACCATTCTGGGGCGAGGAACGAAGCGTTCAAACGACCAAAACAGGAGAATGGGAACTCCTTTCTTTTGATTTTACCAATGCTCCAACAGATCTAACCAAACTGGCCTTCCTCTTTGATTTCACAGCTGGAAGCACCAACGTGGGCAATGGCAGCGCGTCCTCCACCTTCTACTTTGACGAGGTCAAGTTTGCAAATGTTGGACTCTCTATGGATGAGCCTTCCTCGGAAATAGCCTTTCTCGCTTCTCCCAATCCGACGGCGGACACCTGGGTCATTCAGCCCCAAGATGAAGCTCCCTACCACCTAACTCTGATGGACACACAGGGGCGTTGCGTCCTGAAAAGGGAAGGTTCGGGCCGAATGGAAGTGAATGCCACGGAATGGCCCTCAGGGCTCTACCATGCCCACATCAGGTCCAACACAAACGCCCAAATTCTGAAGCTAGTGAAACTCTAGTGCCCTACCGGACACTTCCTCTCCTTATCTTTAATCTAACTCAACACCTTGACGATGAAACAACTTAAAACACTTTGGGCTCTGGTGGCCATCGTGACCTTGGGGATGTCCGCCCAGGCACAGTACTATTATCTTCCAAGCACCACCAACGGCAACCCCGGTGGACTGAACGCAGACAGCGAATACCCGGTCGGCGGAGGTCTTTCCACGACATGGACGTCCATCTCTAGTCCGGGAGCTTCTACGCCCCAGTGGTCAAGCATCAATGCGGTTCCTTTTGCCTTCAATTTTAATGGCTCTGCGGTGACACACTACAAAGTGAGCACCTCTGGCGTCTTGACCTTTGACACAGCGGCAACCACCCCGCCTCCTTATACCAAGGCGGCGCTCCCCAATGCCAACATCCCAGATAAATCCGTTTGTATTTGGGGTTTGGCCGGTCCTGGTGCCAACGACATCATTGTCAAGAAGACCTTTGGAACGGCGCCTAACCGCCAACACTGGGTATTCTTTGCCTCCTACGACGCGTACGGCAGCAGCTGCTGGACCTATTGGAGCATTGTCATGGAGGAAACAAGCAACAAGATTTATGTCGTCGACCAGCGGAACAGCTGTACGTCCGCTTCCTTCTCTATCGGTATCCAAGTTAACAGCACCACGGCCTACAGCGTGGCGGGCTCTCCCAACGTTTCGCCTTTGGCTACCACGGATGCTACCCCTGCGGACAACCACTACTACGAGTTCATCCCCGGTAGCCAGCCTGCCAACAACTTGGTAGGAAATGCGGTGACCACGGCAGACTTTTTGATTTTGGGCAATGCCCCCTTCACCGTGTCGGCCGACTATCTGAACGGTGGTGCGAATGCGATCACCTCTGCCAATGTGAATTACTCCATTAATGGAGGCACCCCCGTTACGGGTTCATTGACAGGTTTGAACATTGCGAGCGGAACAAGCAGTAGCCTCTCCCACCCAACGGCATGGACCCCGAGTTCAGTAGGCACCTACGACATCACCTTCTGGACCAGCAACCCCAACGGTTCTGCCGACGACGTACCCAATAACGACACCGTTACCAAGCAAGTAGTCGTGGTGAGCCAAATTGCTGTACGCGCTCCTTTGATTGAGGTGTTCACTTCGAGCACCTGCGGTCCTTGTGCCCCCGCAAACACCACGTTTACCGCCTTGATGGGTCAGCAGACAGCGGGCGATTACAACTTTATCAAATACCAAATGAGCTGGCCCGGTTCCGGAGATCCCTACTACACGCAAGAAGCGGGCACTAAGCGCACATTCTACGGGGTGAATTCGGTCCCCAATGCCCAAATTGACGGCGGCTGGAATGGTCATGCTGGTCAGATCACGCAGTCCATTTTAAATGACTTCAAATCCGAGCCTTCATTCGTTGACATCAGCGGCTTCTACTACGTGGATAGCCAAACGGTACACATGGAGTTTGATATCGACCCGATGGTGAGCACCAACAAAAATCTCACCCTCAATGTGGCCATTTTTGAGCGATCCACGGATAACAACGTGAAGTCAAACGGGGAGACCATTTTCCATCATGTATTCAAAAAGTTTGTCCCAGATCAAACCGGTACCATGATTAACGGCATGACGGAAGGTCAGACCATCCACAAAACCATGAACTACACGTTTAACGGCAGCTACACGCTTCCTGCCAATGCCACTGCACCGGTGAACCATGCCATTGCGCATACGGTGGAGGAATTTAGCGACTTGAGTGTCATGGTCTGGATTCAAGACAATTCGACTAAGGAAATCTACCAGTCCTTTGAATTGACCCAAAGCGCGGTGGGATTGGACGAGGGCTTCATGCCAAAAGTGGGGCTCTATCCCAACCCCGCCAATTCTTGGATCACCATGGATTTCCGCGGCGTGAAAGAGCCTCAAGCCGATTACCGCATCATCAATGCGCTAGGCCAAACGGTTACCACCGGCAGCTTTGATTTGAGCAATTCTCGCACTCCCGGAGTGGATGTCGCGACCTTTGCCCCCGGTCTATACTTTGTGGTATGGAATACGGAGAGTTACCACGGTTCTGAGTCCTTCCAGGTGGCGCACTAAGCAGCGCCCGCCAATAAACACGAAACCCCGCCATATCTGGCGGGGTTTTTTGTTCGTAGCGGGGTTCATGTCAAGCTTTTGCGCATCAAATATCCGATGGCGAATGCCTTCCTTCTGTGGGTGTACAGGCCAAATTTACTTTATCGTCTTGGCCGCTTGGACCACGCGCTCGCCCATCATGGCCGCGATCAATGCGATGGTAAAGGTGCCTTCAGCAAAGAGCCGAACCAGCAATGCAAATCCTATGAGTCCAATGATTTCGAGGGTAGACCTTTTCAATCCCCACAAATAAATCGCTCCAAACAGAATTTTTAAACCCGAATACAGCACGTTCAAGGGCACATTCGTTTCCAGCAAGTTGTGAACCCCCGCCTCGTGGCTTTGCTCGCCAACGATGATGGAAAGCAGTATGCTCAACATCAAGTAGCCAATCGTCCAGGCCCAAAAGACGCGCGCGCTTACTTCTGTCCGAGCCATCGATCAATTCGGGGTTTGAGTAGCCACAGGACGATGACGCTGCCGTAGATCCAAACGCCAAAGACATATTTCAAAAAGTAGAAATACATGTCTCCCCCGCCGTCCCGAAGAGCGATGAGGCTTCCGATTCGGATCACATTGAAAAACTGCACAACGACCAAGCCGACCGCCATTTGGAGGAGGGATCTCCAGTTCCAACCTCCAATGCCTATGACATACGCCGCATACACAATGGCGAGTTTCAAGCCATTACACCCTTCTAAAATGTTGACCATGTGCCCTGGACGGCCCACATAGCAGCCATCCATAAAACAAGCCCATTCGCAATCCGCCACGCCCAAAGCACGCGCTAGCTCATGGCTGCCTCGGCTGACCCAGTAGGTCACCAGGTCCAGGTCCCCTTCTAGTTCAACGTATTTCAAGTACAGGGCATACAGGATACTGAGCCCAAAAAAGGTGATGAGAAACCTTCCGATAAAGAACAAAAATGGGCGGTTGTTGGCCGCCCATTGGAGAAGTGCGTTCATGCCTTTTTTTTCTTTTTGTATTGACGATAGCCCGCGGCTCCTCCAGCTATCAAGAGGGCGGTAAGGCCGCCATCTAAAGGTACGGCGGGGTTTAGGGGGCCCATTACACCTTGAGGGACCGGCATAGGTGTATTAGCACCTTAAATCAGTCATCTTAACTAAAAAAGTATAAAATGAGAGAAAAATTTAGTCTAAGTCGTTGCTGATTTAGACAACTTAAACACCCATCAACGCACCCCCTTCTTTTCGGCTTTTTTCTGCCGCAAAGCCCATCAAGTGAGACTCAATACTTGCGCCAATCGTGGAAGTTAACAGGGAGGCATCTTCATGCCCCGCCGCTTGGATGAAGTCCGACACCAGCTTCCAGTCGCCCCCGCCATGGCCATCCGTTTTTTGCTCCCAAACAGTCTTCTCGCCCGTCCGAAAATCCGTGTGCGTGAAGTGCGTCATATCTCCCACAA
>Ga0208928_1000032_pt1 | contig 34702 bp, 9 predicted proteins | sample Colrivmeta1547A3_FD_187641 | JGI IMG/M metagenome (GOLD analysis project Ga0208928, IMG submission 187641) | Estuarine microbial communities from the Columbia River estuary - metaG 1547A-3 (SPAdes) (version 2) | ecosystem: Environmental > Aquatic > Marine > Intertidal zone > Estuary | place: USA... | reverse complement strand
AAGCCCATTGTTGAAAAAAAACTTTGGTTATTTTTGTTGTCTACTAATACCCAATCGCTTTTGGTAGAACCACTTTCAATAATGAAATACATAGTTTGTTATAGAGTGAATGATAGCTTTGTGTCAAATTTACACTATCCAAATATATAGATAATACTTCATACGTGCAGCACAATCCTAAAAAAATCAATTCAGAACTCAATCCTAACGTATCCGTCGACTGCGTCATTTTTGGATTTGACCTCGAACAACTTACCGTGCTACTCATAGACAGAGGTGAGATTTCATCAGCTTTTGGCCCGCGCCTAGCCCTCCCCGGCAACCTTATCTACGACAACGAAAACCTCGACATGGCGGCCAACCGTGTTCTAGACGAACTCACGGGGCTCAAGAATATTTACCTCGAACAAGTTGGCGCATTCGGAGACCCCGACCGCATCCACAAAGAGTCCGACCGCGAGTGGCTCAAAAGCATTCGCGCCGAACCTGAAGCAAGAGTCATTACCGTCGCTTACTACACGTTGGTCACGATGTCGCAATACAAACCGCAAGCCTCTTCGTTTGCCAAAAATGCCGATTGGGTGCCCGTCAATGAAATCAAAGAATTGGCTTTTGACCATTTTGAAATTTTACAAGCAGCCAAAGAAAAACTCAAGCAAAAAATTAAAATTCAGCCTATCGGCTTCAATTTATTGCCTGAAAAATTCACCCTGAGCCAATTGCACCGTCTATATGAATCTATCCTAGACAAACCTTTAGATAAACGCAATTTCCGTCGCAAAATTCAAAAACTCGACATCCTCACGAGCCTCAGAGAAAAGCAGCGCGGTGTGCCGCACAAACCATCACTTCTTTACAAGTTCAACGAAGAAAAATACCAAGAACTCACCCAAACAGGCTTCGATAACTTCGGATTTTAAGCCCTCCTTTTTTTATCTCCACAAAAAATCGTAATTTTCTAAGGTAAAATTTACCCTACGTGTAACTTTTGCACCAAACAAATTGTTCTACTGCCAGACACAATTTTGAACCGCTACGACTACAATACATGTGTGGACCTCCACAGCGATGCGCTGTATAGGTTTTGTTTGCATTTCTTGCGAGATGTCGAACCTGCCCGCGATATTGTACAAGATTGCTTTGAAAAATTGTGGATCAACAAGAAAAGCGTCGAAGTAGAAAAATCCAAGTCTTGGTTGTTTACTTGCGCCAATCACCTTATGCTCAATCAGGTGAAGCGCGATAAAATCAAACAACAACACTTGGAATCACTCTACTGGAACAGCACAAGCGGCACCGACACGCAATTTGAGAACCAACAACTCATCCAATTGCTTGTCAAAGATTTACCGCCTCTGCAAAAAAGCATCTTGTTGCTCCGAGACCTCGAAGGCTACACCTACCAAGAAATCGGCTCAATGCTCAACTTGACCGAAGCCCAGGTAAAAGTGTATCTTTTTAGAGCGAGGCTCAAAGTCAAAAAACGCATTAAAGGACAATTTGTATTGGCTTCATGATACCAACCTTAGACAACCTCGACCAATGGCTTTTCGATTCCTTCGAAGGAAACCTAAGCCCAGAACAGCAAGAATTGCTCGACAACTTTCTTGCGCAACACCCAGACCTCAGTCTAGAGCAAGATGCTTGGGAACAAGCGGCTTTTGTAGCTAACCCAATCACTTTTGAACCTAAATCGGCCCTCTATCGCAAAAAGGAATGGAACTACAGACCTTTTGCAGCTGCTGCCCTGCTGCTATTGCTTTTAGCCGCAAGCTATTTCTATACTTCTTCAAACAAAAATACGGCTACGCAAGTACGGCAAGCAAAAGCCTCTTCAAAAACGACGCGTCAAGCTTCATCCAAATCTTTCAATGCCTCTCCATCTTTATCTTCTTTAATAAATTCTAATTCGGCTGAAAATTCCAATTCTTCTGAAAATTCCAATTTAAGTTTATCTGAAACTTCAACTGTACTTTCAAACCCTTTTACAACTGTAGCTCCTCCAACTTATGCGCATGCGTCTTCAACGCCATCTACTTCGATAAATTTCAATTCTTCAACGAGTAGTACAAACATTTTACCTTTCCTTACTCCGGCTAAAATCACGGGCTACCGCACCGATTTACGCTTTGAATCCCTTGCCGGAATTGAAACCCACCTCCATAAAGCAAAAAACAACAGCTTACCAACTTTGCAGCGTCTAAGCCAGTTTGCACAAAAAGAATTAGGCCTGAGCAACAACCAAACCTACGATCTTCTATTACCAGGTAAAAGCAACATCGATGCCAACATCAGCAGTGTCGGGACGCTTTCCCAAACGCGCTTTCAAAGCATGAGCATCGCCAGAACAGGCACCGAAATGGCGCAGGGCATGCTTGGTCAACAAATGAGTCTAGATGGTTATGCACGCAAAGTACGCGCCGGATTTGGCCTTCAAGGCAACTACAAACAGTTTGCGGGAGCAGCGGTAACTGACTACGAAATCGGACTCATTGCAGCGCCTAAAATTGCACTGGGTCGTCAAATTATTTTAGAACCCGCTGCGCGTCTGCGCATGGGTGCGCGCTACGCCGATGCGAGTAAACTACAGCAATTATCGTTTATTGAATTTGAAAATGCAGACCTCCGCGAAGTACAAATTGACACCGCACAGAGCGTTGGGCGCCGACTTTTTTACAAGGACCTCGACTTCAGTTTAGCCATTCAAACACCGATCTTATTCGTTAGTGCACAACTCGAAAACGCTTTTGCGCATTTTGACTACGCCATGGGCAACGACCTCACCCCGAGCAATAGCCGTGCGCCCCAACAATTAACGGTGGCCATCGGTACACAATATGCATCTCGCAATGAAAAAATGCGCATCTCGCCCTACTTTTTATACACCAACAACCGCCTACAAACGCAATATCATGCGGGCACTCAAATCAATATCAACAAATGGCAACTGGGCTTGAGCATCGCAAGCAACCAACAATACCAAGCCTCACTGGGTTATTTTGGCAAGCACAGCGCACTGCTCATTCAAAGCACCCAACACCAATTACTCACGCTCAATGCGCCGAGCTATATGCATCAAATCACCTTCAGAATCTACTCACAAAATAGCCGTCAAGCCCGACGCTACATTAGCCTTTAACTATGAAAAATCTACGTTTTTTAACCATAGCCCTCGCCATTTGCGCCAACTACTTTGCGCAAGACCCCACCTTCACGCAGTTTTATTCGAATCCGGTTTACCTGAATCCTGCGCTTTCGGGCTCAAGCGGTTGCCCGCGTGTGGCGCTCAATTACCGCAACGAATGGCCACAACTCACAGGTAACTACGTCACCTACGCGGCCTCCTATGACAGCTACTTTAAAAATATTTCAGGAGGTGTCGGACTTGTTGCCCTCCACGATCAGCAAGGACAGGGCACCATTCAAACGTCCATGATTGGTGCTAGTTATTCTTATTATTTAAAAGTCAACAGAAAGTTTAGATTGATGTTTGGTACACAGGCCGCCTACTACCAAAAATACTTAGACTGGAGCCAACTCACTTTTGGCGATATGATTGACCCGCGCCGCGGCTTCATTTATCAAACTGGCGATGTGCCACGCGGCGATGGTCGCAGAGGCTTCTTTGATGTATCTGCCGGCCTCGTTGGCTTTAGCAAAAATTTCTATTTCGGCGCGGCATTTCACCACCTCAACCGTCCTGATGAATCCATGATCTTAGGTCAATCCAGATTGCCCATTAAGTTCACAGGACACGTTGGCGCCAACATCAAGTTAGGACAACGCGGACGCTATTCCAGTACCACCTTTTTGTCGCCCAACATCATCTACCAAAACCAAAACGGCTTTCAGCAACTCAATATAGGCGCCTACCTCAAATATGAAAGCTTTACAATCGGGGCTTGGTACCGCAACAAAGATGCCTTCATTCTAACCTTGGGCATCAACACGGAAAAATACCGCATTGGCTACAGCTACGACCTCACGGTTTCACCTCTCGGCAATGGCGTAAGTGGTGGTTCGCATGAGGTATCGCTCGGTATCAATCTGAAGTGCAAAAAACCTGTCCGCGACTTCCGCCGCTTGAGTTGTCCTTCTTTCTAGCCTCAACCACGAAATCAAGTTGCCAAATTGCAATTTTGTAATTTAGCAGCATGAAAGCAATCTTATTCGCACTTACTATTGGTGTTTCTGGTTCTATTTTTGGACAGCAAGAATGGTTAGGAAATACAACACCCACCAACGATGAACTCATTGCGCATCTTCAACATCTAGACCGCAAGCACAAAGAAATCAAACTCTATAATATGGGGCCGTCCGACTACGGGCAACCTATATATTTGTGTGTCATCAACGGCGAACGCGACTCCGTCAAAACCTTTGAAAAAGCGCGCAATAGCACTACCCTACTCATCAACAACGCCATTCACCCGGGCGAGCCAGACGGCATCAATGCCTGCCTTATATGGCTCGACCAATGGATTCGAGCTGGCAAACCTTTAAAAAGTCGTGATGGTCAAGATCTACCCGTCATCGCATTTATTCCTGCCTATAATGTTGGTGGCATGTACAACCGATCATCAACAAGCCGTGCCAATCAAAATGGCCCTGAAGCCTATGGCTTTAGAGGCTCGGCCAAAAACCTCGACCTCAACCGCGATTTCACCAAAATGGATGCGGTCAACACCCTCACTTTCGTCAAAATATTTCAAGCGCTCGACCCCGACGTTTTTATCGACAACCATGTATCTAATGGTGCCGACTATCCCTATACCCTGACTTACATCAGCTCTATGAAAGAACGCCTAGCTCCGAGTATGCAGCAACTTACTTACGAAAGTTGTCTTCCCACCTTAAAGGATTATTGCCAAATCGGGAATTTTGAGCTATTTCCATACGTGGAACACAAAGGTGAAACCCCTGAAAATGGCATCGTGGCGTTCAACGACCTCCCCCGCTATGCCATGGGCTACGCCAGTTTGTTTCACAGCCTTTCTTTTACTGTAGAAACTCATATGCTCAAGCCTTTCCCGCAGCGCGTTCAAGCGACACTCCAATTCATGAATTCAACTATTGCCTATATGATGAGTAATGCTACGCAAATTGAGCAAGCGAGAAAAGAAGCCAAAAGCTGGTGTCAGCAAGAAGCCTATTTTCGCTTCAATTACCAACTAGATGAGCAAAATGTAGATAGCATCCGCTTCAAAGGGTATGAAGCGGTATATCCCATCCATCCGGTTACCGGTTTGGCTCAGCTCGAGTATGACCGCTCGCAACCTTATGAAAAAAATATCCCGTATTATCGCCATTACGTCCCGCAAGACTCCGCAAGGGTTCCTGCATTTTATATTGTTGGGGCACAAGAAAGCCAAATTATTTCTTATTTGAAATTAAACGGCGTGCAGTTTCAAACGGTAGAAACCTTTTCAATAAAGAATGTTTATTGCCAAGTGGTCAAGGATTACAAAGCGCCAACACGCCCTTACGAAGGACATTTTAAACTCTCCCAAATAAATGTTGAAACAACTGAAAAAGAAATCCAAGTGAAGCCAGGAGACATCATCATTCCTACTCAACAAGATAGAGCTTTGTTTATTCATGCTGTACTCCAAGGTGAAGCCGAGGACAGCTATTTAAGTTGGAACTTCTTTGACAGTTACCTCCAACAAAAAGAATACTTTTCTAGCTATGTATTCAAAGAAAACGTAGCCCGCATCTTAGAAGAAAATCCAATTCTAAAAAGCAAATATGAAGAACGTAAAGCATTGGATGTACAATTTGCCAAAAGCGAATGGGACCAGCTTTTTTTCATTTATCAAAATAGCCCCTATTTCGAGCAAACCTTCATGCGTTTGCCCATTTATTTGATTTATTAATAAAACCTAAAGCATAAAAAAAGCCCCGAGTAAACTCGGGGCTTTTTTATTGGCCATTTGGCCTTTGCTTAGTTTTTGACGATGCGGATCGCTTTGGCTGCTTCGGCTACTTTTAAGAAGTAGATGCCGCGTGCAACTTGGTCGATATTGATCGTTGTTGAAGTACCAGTAAGGTTACCAGTAGCTACAACTTTACCTTGTGCATCTTGTATCACGTAATTGCTATACAACGCTTCAGAAGCTACCAAAGTAAAGATGGCGTCTGTAGGGTTTGGTTGTACCGAGTAAGTCAAGACTTTGTTTTCATCCAAACCTACTGTGAGGGTAAGGTTTAGGGTGATTGTAGAGTCACAACCTGCAGCGTTCGTCGTGTTTTGAACGTATGTTCCTGACTGCGTATACAAGATACCATTCAAGATATACGCATCGAGCGCAGTTTCGTTGAGGATACTAGAGCTAGCTTGGTTCACCTGAACAGTGAGGGCGTTCGTGGCAACACTACAGCCTTGAGGGCTTGTTACTTGAGCTGAATAAGTACCTGACGCACCAACGGTAATTGTTGGTGTTGGAGCACCATTAGACCATAATACGGTGTTGCCGGATTGCGCACTGAGGGTAACGGTTTCACCTTCACAGAAACTCAGAGGGCCACTAGCCACAATGTAGTTAGCTGGCAACGGATTGACACTAACTGCAATTGATTCAGTATCCACACAACCATTTGCGGCAGTTGCTGTGACGGTATAAATACCAGCATTAGCAGCGGTGATTTGTGCGACTGATTGGTTTGTAGACCACGCGTAAGTAGCCGCTCCAGATGCTGTCAAAGCAACTGAACCACCTTCACAGAAAGTTGTTGGACCATTTGCCGCGATCGCTGCATTTGGCGCAGGTAAAATCGTGATGGCTACTGGAGCTACGGTTGTCTGGCATCCGTTGGACCCCGTTACCGTAACGCCATAGTTACCCGAAACTGCAGGCGAGATAGACTGTGCCGTGAGCCCGTTGGTCCAGAGGTAGCTTCCTGTTCCGGAAACCGCAAGGGATAGTGTCTGGTTAGAACAAGAAGTTGTATTGCCATTCACGGCAATTGAAGCGGACGGTGCTGTTAATACGTTAATTGCAATCGCATTCGACGTAGCACTACATCCACTCGGGCTAGTGATGGTAACTGCATACAAACCAGAAGTATTCGCTGTAATTGCTGTACCAGTTGCACCATTAGACCAGAGGTAAGAACCACCGGTATAATTATTGGCATTCAGCACAACGCTAGCACCAGCACAGAAGCTTGTGGCACCTGCTGCGGTAATAGAAGCAGAAGGGGTAATTCCTGTTGCTAAATTATAGATCGTACTCGCCGAACAACCGTTGGCATCTTGAAGTGTCAAGACGTAGTTTCCTGGTTGGTTAACGGTAATTGCATTGGTTTGAGCACCTGTACTCCAAGAATAGTTCGCTGCAGCAGTTGCGGCACTAAGTGTTACCGGCTGCCCGGAACAAAGTGCTGGCGAACTTGCCTGAACACTCGCACTTGGCGCAGTATAGACAGTTACCTGAACTGGCGATACTTGGTAAGTACAACCCGCAGCATTGGTAACCGTTGCACTATAGGTTGCACTTGCATTCGCAACAATGTTTGCAAAAGTTGAACCATTGCTCCATGCATATGACAAGCCAGCTGGCAAGCTGAGTTGTACTGCTCCACCGGAACAGAAGCTCAACGGACCGTTTGCGTTAATGGCAACTGGCGCGATGCTATTTACTGTAAATGGCATGGTAGTCGTCACCGTACAACCATTTGCGTAAGTCACTGCATATTGAACAGTAGTGTTGCCTTGGCTTACACCCGTGACAACTCCATTGTTATCAATGCTGGCAATACCGGTTGCTGCAGAAGACCAAACACCTCCTGTAGTGGCGTTGCTCAAAGAGGTATTGTTACCGATACAAGCGTTAGCGGTACCAGCAATTGCTGCCAATGCTGGCGCAGCTTGCATCGTTACAGCTACAGGCGTACTCGTTGCAGTACAGACGCCATTGCTTGTTGTCAAGGTAATGTTAGCTGTTTGGGCAACAGTAATGCTCTGGGTTGTTTGTCCGTTAGACCAAGTATAGCTTGTTGCAGGATCAGCGCTTAAAACTACGCTTCCACCTTCACAGAACGTGAGCGAACCTGAGGCCGTTACGTTGCTAGATGGCAGGGCCTGAACCGATACGAGTACCGGACTTGCACTAGCTGAACATCCGTTGGAAGTTAAAGTAAGGTCGTACTGACCACCTGAACTAACGGTAATTTGTTGACTTGTTGCACCTGTGCTCCATAAGTAGCTACTTGCTAAGGGTGCACTGAGTACAACTGAACCTCCTTGACAGAAGGTTGTTGGGCCATTGGCTGTAATGATTGCCGAAGGCAATGCATTTACTACAATAGTTGTCGGTGCAGAAGTTGCACTACAACCATTAGCAGTCACTTGAACAGCATAAAGTCCCGCGTTCTGAACAGCGATACTTTGAGTGGTAGCACCGTTAGACCACAAATATGAACTGGCAGGGCCTGCGCTGAGCACAACTGTACCACCTTGACAGAAAGTTGTTGGGCCGTTGGCAGTAATGACTGCCGTTGGCGCACTCAATGACGTCACAGCTACTGGCGCAGCAGCTGCACTACAACCCGCTGCGTTTGCAACGGTCAAACCGTAATTGGCCGCTGTACTCACACTGATTGTTTGCGTAGTTGCGCCGTTGGTCCAGAGGTACGAAGCTGCCGTTGGAGCAGAAAGCGTAACTGTAGCACCAGGGCAAAGTGCCAACGAACCATTCACTACGATTTGTGGAGTTGTTGGTAAACTTTGTACGTTCACTACGACTGGCGTTGCCTGAGCTGTACAACCAAGCGCGTTGGTAAGTTGAACACCATAAGATCCGGAGGTATTCACCGTAATACTTGATGTGGTGGCACCATTAGACCATAGATAAGCCGATGCTGGCGCAGCCGTCAGTGTTACAGTTCCGCCCTGACAGAAACTCGTTGGGCCCGCGGCATTGATGCTCGCTGTTGGCAATGCATTCACCACTACTGGAATAGCACTAGAAGTTGCTGAACATCCATTTGAACTGACTTGAACGGTATAGTTACCTGGCGTGGTTGCCACAATTGTTTGTGTAGTGGCACCATTCGACCATAAGTAAGAACCTGCACTACTTGCTGTAAGGGTAACAGAAGCACCCTGGCAGAAGGTTGTGGCTCCGATCACAGAAATACTTGCACTTGGTAAGGCCTGCACATTGATGGTCGTTGGAACCGAACTGGCCGTACAACCATTGGTTGTACTTGAGACAGAATAGTTACCTGCAGTATTTACAGTAATTGAAGGTGTTGTTGCACCTGTTGACCACAAATAAGTTGTCGCTGGGCTTGCTGTCAAAGTAACCGAGCTACCTTGACACAAGTTGGTTGCACCTGATGCAGAAATGGTGGCAACTGGTAAAGCATTAACAGTTACGGTAGTGGCACTTGAGGTCGCTGTACAACCGTTTGAGTTGACGGTAACTGTATAAGCCCCTGCTGTGCTAGCTGCAATACTTTGTGTTGTTGCGCCGTTAGACCATACAAAGGCTGCACCAGCTGGTGCACTTAACGTTACACTAGCGCCTGCACAAATGGTTGTACTTCCAGAAGCAGTGATTGTTGCAGTTGGCAAGGCATTGACAACAACTGTTGTATTTGACGAAGTAGCCGTACATCCTTGGTTATTGGTCACGACCAATGAATAGGCACCAGCCGCATTAGCAGTGAGTGTCTGAGCAGTTGCACCAGTAATTGGGTTCCCATTCAAACGCCATACGTAGGTAAAGGTTGAACCTGTAGGAGCGGTAGGCGCATTGAGCACAACGGATCCTCCGGCACAGAAAGTAGTAGAACCTGTATTGGTAATTATTGCTGTTGGGCTCGGTAGAATACTTACGACTGTTGGTGTAGAGGTCGCCGAACAACCGTTGGTACTGACGTTCACGCTGTAAGAACCACCTGCAGTAACGGTAATACTTTGCGTATTGGCACCGTTTGACCACAAGTAGCTTCCTGCAGAAGCAGCCGTAAGTGTAACGCTACCTCCTTGACAGAAGCTCGTGGCGCCACCTGCAGTTACAGCAGCACTTGGTGTGGCTTGTAGGGTTACAGCCGTAGGTGCAGAAGTTGCAGAACAACCATTTGCAGTAGCGGTAACACTGTAATTACCAGCGGCTGATACCGTAATAGCTTGTGTGGTTGCTCCAGTAGACCACAAATAGGTTGTAGCAGGAGCTGCCGTTAAGGTTACAGTTCCACCTGAACACAAGGCGGTGAGGCCATTGGCAGAGATGCTGGCAACTGGTGGATTCACAACAGTTACGGTGGTGGTCGCAGAAACAGCTGTACAGCCGTTGTTCACGGTTGTAACGCTGTAAGGACCACTTTGGGCAACGGTTATACTTTGCGTTGTTGCACCCGTACTCCAAAGGTAACTTGACGAACTAGATGCTGTTAGCGTAACGTTGCTTCCTTGACAGATCGTTGTGGTTCCAGACGTACCAATTGTGGCAGCCGTTGGCGTAATTACAGTCATTGGCTTGCTGCTTACGGCACTACAACCGCTGGAGCTTGTAACAGTATAGTTGATATTAAGTGCACCAGCTGCTACACCCGTCACTAAACCAGTTGTTGGGTTCACAGTGGCGAGTGCCGTATTGGAACTACTCCATACTCCGCCACCTGTTGTATTGCCTAAAAGTGTTGTTCCGTTCGAACAAACCGTAGCCGAACCAGTTGTTGTAGCAACCGTTGGCAAAGCGTTTACGGTAAGGATCATGTTCTGAGATTGCGCTGAACAACCATTAGCTGCGGTTACGGTCACTGCATAAGCACCACCTGCTGTGGTTGTGATACTCTGTGTTGTGGCACCAGTATTCCATGCATAGCTTGCTCCAGCTGATGAAGTAAGCGTGAGTGAAGCACCTTGACAGAAACTCGTTGAACCATTTGCACTGACACTTGCAGCCGGAGCAGCAAGAACGGTGAACGGTAAAGTTGCTGTCGCTGTACAGCCATTGGTATTGGTTACTGTGTAGCTTACGACAGCAGTACCAGCGTTCAAGCCAGAAACCAAACCAGAGTTTTGACCGATGGTTGCAACGGATGGATTACTGATACTGTAAACCCCACCTGATAAAGTATTACTCAAAAGTGTCTGTGCATTGCTACAAACTGTTGCTGATCCTGAGATCGCAGGAACCGTTGGCACTGCGTTCACCACTACCGCTTGAGGCGCAGACGTTGCCGAACAACCAAATGAGTTGGTAACGGTTACGCTGTAATTGCCAGCAACAGCAGTTGCTAGAGTAGCAGCAGTTGAACCATTGCTCCAGAGATAAGTAAAGTTATTTCCTGTTGTTGCAGCAAGTGTAACCTGACCTCCACTACAGAAAGTGGTTGGTCCGTTTGCCGTGATATTTGCCGTTGGCACCGGATTCAAACTTACTGTTGTTGGGGCTGAGTTAGCAATACAACTTCCGTTACTTGTCTGAACAGTGTAAGAACCTGGATTGAGGACGGTAATGCTTTGTGAAGTAGCACCATTCGACCACAAATAACTTGCGGCGGTCGATGCCGTAAGTGTTACGCTCGCACCCTGACAAATTGCTGTCGAGCCAGATGCACTAATTGTAGCAGTTGGCAAGGCCGTTTGGGTAACAACAGTTGCGCTACTTGTTGCCGTACAACCGTTGGTACCGGTAACGCTAACTGTGTAGCTACCTGGTGCCAATACGTTAATGGTTTGAGCAGTAGAACCATTGCTCCAAAGATAAGAAGCAGCAGGCACAGCTGTCAGCTGAGCGCTAGCTCCCGCACAGAATGATACAGTTGCTCCTTGTTGAATAGCAGCGGTTGGCAAGGTATTTACCACAACCTGGGTGCTTGTTGAACTTGACGAACAACCATTGGCTGCCGTAACCGTAACGCTGTAATTACCTGCCGTACTGACATTAATCGAAGGTGTCGTGGCGCCTGTGCTCCATAAATAAGCAGCGCCGCTGGAAGCTTGCAAACCAACACTACCGCCTTGACAGAAGCTCGTTGCTCCATTTGCTGCAATAGTTGCTACAGGAGCCGCGACAACTGTAATTGGATACGTCACCGTGTTGCTACATCCGTTGTTGTCGGTATAGAGGTAAGAGATTGTACTTGAACCAGCTCCAATACCACTCACTAAACCAGAAGCATTTCCGATGCTTGCTACGTTTAAGTTAGAAGAGGTATAGATACCACCGGTCATGACATTCGCTAATTGTGTTTGTCCGTTAGAACACAGCGTCGCAGTACCCGTAATTGGCGTTACTACTGGTAAAGGATTCACCACAACAGCCTGAGTACTTGAACTTGCCGAACAGCCGAAGGCGTTTGTAACGGTTACGCTGAAGTTACCGGCAGCTGCACTTGTGATCCCTTGTGTTGTTGCACCGTTAGACCATAGGTAAGTATAGCCGTTTCCAGCTGGCCCATTGAGGGTTACTTGAGATCCCAAACAGAAAGTTGTTGGTCCGCTTGGCGTAATGTTCGCTACTGGAACAGGGTTGTAAGAAACAAATACTGGTGTTGAGGTAGCACTACAAGAACCCGTACCTACATTGACAAAGTAAGAGCCAACAGTAGAGACAGTAATGGACTGAGTTGTAGCGCCGTTATTCCAGAGATAGTTGGTGGCAGGGGCTGCAGTGAGTGTCACTGAAGAGCCTTGACAAATAGCAGTTGGGCCACTCGCACTAATACTCGCAACCGGAACAGGAGTTACCGTAACTGTTGTAGCAGACGAAGTAGCCGTACAACCATTTGAACCTGTCAAAACAACCGAGTAAGTTCCGGCAGCATTTAGTGTAATTGTTGGTGCTGTTGAACCATTGCTCCAAAGATAAGCCGCAGCTGTACCTGTACTAAGTGTGACTGACGAACCATCGCAGATGTTCACCGACGCACCTGGGTAAATGGTCGCATTTGGCGCAGGGTTTACGTTCACTGCAATTGCATTAGAGGTAGCGGTACAACCAAATGTATTGCTGACCACAACGGTGTAAGTACCTGAGGTAGCTGCCGAAATCGTTGAAGTGGTGGCGCCGTTGCTCCAAAGATAGGTGCTGGCTCCTGTACTTGCTTGAATATCCACAGAACCACCTTGACAGAAGGTTGTGGCACCAAGTGGTGAAATCGAAGCCGTTGGCGACGGATTCACGGAGAATGTCTGCGTTACAGCATTACTACAACCAAATGCATTTGAATAGGTGTAGGTAATCTGAGCTGTGCCGATGTTTCCTGGCGTGAGGTTACCACTGAGCGTAGCAACGTTCAACACACTGCTGTTGCTCGTAGCGTAAATACCTCCAGGTACGGCATGACTCAATATCGGACCAGTTCCCTGACAAACGGTTGTTGATCCGATCAAAGGCGTTTGAGCCGGCAAAGGATTAACCGTTACAACTGCAGGTGACCCTACCGTAGAACAGCCAAAGGCGTTGGTAACCGTAAGACCAAAACTTCCTGAGGTGGTGGTAGAAACCGATTGTGAAGTTGACCCGTTGGTCCAGAGGTAGGTAAAGTTGTTACCTGCTGGTGCTGTAAGTGTCACGGTTCCGCCGTCGCAGAAGCTGAGTGGTCCGCTGGCAGCAATTGCCGCACTAGGTACTGGGTTAATTGTTATTGTTGCAGGAGCAGAAGTTGCCGAGCAACCATTATTGGTTACCGTTACTGTATTGGCACCTGCAGCTGAAGCAGTAATTGATGCCGTGGTGGCACCGTTGCTCCACAAGTAAGTGTAGCCCGCACCAGCTGTAGCGGTTAAGGTAACATTGCTACCCTGACAAATTGCTGTTGATCCGCTGGCCGTAATGGCTGCTGTAGGCGTTTGATTGACCGTCACTACAATTGGTGCTGTGGTTGCGGTACATCCGTTTGAGCCTGTTAAAGTGGCTGTGTAACTTCCTGCCGCATTGACAGTAATGGTAGCTGCACTAGAGCCATTGCTCCATTGGTAAGCTGCAGCTGTACTTGTAGAAAGCGTTACGCTATTTCCAGAACATATAGTAACTGCCGCACTCGGGTAAACAAGCGTGCTAGGCAGCGCGTTCACAGTTACGGCAACGGTATTGGATGTAGAGCTACAACCAAAAGAGTTGGTCATGACTACATTGTAGTTTCCAGAAGTGCTTGCGTTGATGTTTTGTTGCGTAGAACCATTGCTCCAGAGGTAAGTGGTTTGAAGCGCTGCTGGGGCTGCGATACCAACACTTCCACCCTGACAGAATGTGGTTGCACCGTTTGGTGTTGCCGTTGCACTTGGCGACGGATTCACCGTTAGGTTGGTTTGTACGCTATTCGAACAACCAAATGCATTGGCGTAAGTATAGGTCACAAGTGTGCTTCCTGGCGCAACAGGTGTAATGGCTCCGGAGGTTTGGCCTATGGCAGCCACACTCGTGTTGGCAACGCTATAAATACCACCTGTAAACGCATGGGTTAATGTACCTGAACTACCCATACAAACGGTGCTTGGTCCGCTCAGTTGAGAAATTGCCGGCAGTGGATTCACGGTAACAGCTACTGCTGTTGAAGTCGCTGAACAACCGAAAGAATTGCTTACGGTAACACTAAAAGTACCCGAAACAGCAGAACTGATGTTTTGAGCAATAGAACCGTTACTCCAAGCATAGGTAAATCCGTTGCCGCTAGGTGCACTGAGTGTAACCGAACCGCCATCACAGAAAGTGAGTGGCCCGCTGGCTGTAATACTAGCTGTAGGTGTAGGAATAACGTTCACAGATGTGGCAGCAGAAGTAGCCGAACAACCATTATTTGAAACGGTAACCGAATAGGCACCAGATGCCGTAGCGTTGATCGTTTGGGTTGTAGCACCGTTGGACCACAAATATGTATAACCTGTTCCTGAAGTAGCGCTTAAACTCACACTAGACCCCTGGCAAATAGAAGTTGCTCCAGATGTGGTGATGTTCGCTGTAGGCAAGCTCGTTAGTGTTACTGTTGTAGCAGCAGAAGTCGCAGTACAACCATTAGAACCCGTTAGGGTGACACTAAATGAACCCGCTGCATTGACAGAGATGGTTGGTGTTGTAGCACCGTTGCTCCATGCGTAAGCAGCAGCTGTACCTGTACTAAGCGTTACAGAAGAACCCGCACAAACATTGACGCTCGTTCCAGGGAAAATATTCGCATTTGGCGCTGGGTTCACTGTTACCGGAACCGCAATAGAAGTAGTCGAACAACCACTTGCATTGGTAACTGTTACAGTGTATAAGCCTGATGTTGTGGCCGAAATGGCTTGTGTTGTGGCACCATTGCTCCAAAGGTAGCTTGCGCCAGCATTGGCCGTTAAGGTTACTGCCCCACCCTGACAGAATGTGGTTGCTCCACCTTGTGTAATTTGAGCCACCGGAGGTGTATTTACAGTTACAGAAGTAGTTGCCGAACCTGGGTTGGTATTCAAACAGCCCGGTACGTTGGCAACGTTGTAGGTAAGAACTGCCGTACCTGCACTTGAAGCCGTTACCAAACCACTGTTCGGGTTCACGTTTACAACTGAAGGGTTATTAGAAGTCCAGAGACCATTGGCAGTAGAACTTGTAAAGCTGTAGCTACTACCCACACACAAGTTAGATGAGCCTACAATAGGACCCACACTTGGCGCAGGAATAACAGAAATAGCAAGCGGTGTAGAGGTAGCCGTACAACCATTGTTACCGGTAGCAGTAACCGTGTAGTTGCCACTTGTAGAGACAGTTGTAGACTGCGTTGTTGCACCATTTGACCACAAATAACCAAAGGCATTAGACGCCTGAAGCGTCATGCTCTCCCCTATACAGAATTGCGTTGCCGGTGGTGGTAAAATAACCGCAGTTGGCAAAGCCTTGATCTGAATAACTTTGGTAGTGGTATTCGAACAACCAAATGTGTTGGTCACGGTATAGGTAATGGTAACGTTGCCTGCAGCAACACCCGTTACAGCGCCGGTTGTTGGGTTTACGGTAGCAATGGAAGTATTGTTGGAAGTCCAAACGCCACCGCTCACGTTATTGGTAAGGGTTTCACTAGATGCCACACAAATACCATTGACCCCACCGTTGATGATACCCGGCGATGGTAATGGATTGATGGTCACTAACGCAATGTTAGAAGTTTCAGTTCCACACAAACCACTCACCACTACCGTGTAGTTACCAGAGTTAGAAGTTTGTGGATTGGAAAGCGAGTAAGTCGCACTTGTAGCATTCGTGATAGCCGTGGTACCGACTGACCATGCGTAAGTCAGGTTGGTTCCGACTGCGCCCACCGTAAGGCTTGTTGCAGCAAACGCACAACCAGTGTATGACAAAGGCTGGGTGTTAATAGCAGTTACAGTATTGACAACTACAGTTGCAGCTGAAGAAGTCAAAGATGAACAACCACCTTGAACTTGAACCGTATAATTTCCAGATTGGTTGACGAACGAGGACGGAATGGTAAGTGTTGAATTAGTAATTGTTGTATTATTGGTAAACGATGGAATAGTTGAAACAGCAACCCCATTCAAATACCATGTATAATTTAAACTACCCGTACCAGCAGCTGTAACCGAAAGGTTCACTGGCGAGCCCGCACAAACAGTAGAGCCAACCGGCTGCACACTGATGGTGGTGAGTGGCGTCACGGTCAGTTGCGCATTGGCAGAGGTGACTGATCCACAAGTGGCGGTGACCACCACAGAATAAGCCCCTGCATCACCGAGTGCCAATGATGGAATGGTGTAAGACGAAGCCGTGGCTCCAGAAATTGGTGAACCGTTGTAGCGCCATTGGTAAGTGAGTGTTCCCGTTCCAATAGCTCCAACACTAAACGTAACTGGCGAACCCTGACAAACCGTTTGTGTTTGTGGCTGGGTATTGATCACTGTAGCTTGGTTAATCGAGTTAGTCGCTACGTTCGAGGTAGCCGACCCACAAGAGCTTGTCGCAACCAACTGATAACTCAATTGGCCCGCAACAGATGGCACGCTAAGTGTTGCCGACTGCGAACTAGAATTGGAAGCAAATGAAATGTTGCTATATGTACCTGTTGGCGTTGTACTAGACTGCCATTGGTAAGTAATGGTTCCTGTACCTACAGCCGTAACACTTAAAGACTGCGAACCTCCTAAACAAACGGATGCATCAACAGGTTGCGCGGTGATTGCCGTAGCTGGCGTAACGGTCATAGTGATTGCGTTAGAGTTGGCAGTTGCCGACGAACTCAAACAAGATGACGGCAAGCTCGATGTCATGGAAAGGCTTACTACATCGTTATTGGTAAGACCTAATGTAGTGTATGTTGCACCCGTGCCAACTGTAACACCATTCAACTTCCAAGCATATGTTGGAGATGAGCCCATATTGAGGCCTGATAGTACAGAGAATGTAACACTTGTACCTGCACATATTGTGGTGTTGGTTGATTGCGTAATGCTCACACTTGGAGCAACCGGAGCACCCGTCATGACAACAGGCGTACTTGTTGCTGTTGGCGTAAACAAACAATTTGCATAGTTACTGGTCATGGTAACCCCAATTTGTGCCCCTGCAGCTAGTGTTTTACGAAGATGATTGAAATAGAGGTTGCGTTGGCTAGCGCCATCGTTTTGACCACCAATATAGAAATCTACTGCATCAATATTGGCAGCACTGTTGATGGTTGTACTGTAGGTTGCCCCCCCACTTCTCGAGGTCATAGAGAAGTTGTACTGAGACGCACTCGTACGGGTAAGCGTCACCAACATTGGTGTTGTTCCGTAAGTGGTATTGGCTGTTCCGTTTGTAGTTGTTATAGTTGATGAACCTGTGTTATTCACATTAAACACAGTTGTTCCGCCAGACTTAAGATCAAATCCTTTACTTCCTGAACCGGCATCCCAGTTAAATATCCAATAGAAGCTCAATTCCTCGCCTACCATCATGCCATTGACAATTGGTCTGCGGGCATTTAAATAAGTTGAACCTGTTGCATAAATACCAAAAGCACTTGTTCCAATACCGGAAGTACCCGAACCATCGTTGGCTGGGTTTCCAATGAATGCACCCGTGTTGGCTCCGATATTGAAAGCCCAAGGACTAAACCCTGTTCCTAAATTCGAACCATTTACCCAAGAGCTACCGTAGTTGCTCGCCTGATCATAAGCATCAGTGTAAGTAAACGTTGAACTATTCGTCCCAACACTTGCCGAACCTAGTGCCCAAGCATAAGTTGGCGCTGTACCACCAAATGTCGGTGTTGCAGTAAACACATACGGACTTCCCGCACATGTCGATGCACTTGTCGTTGAAACCGAAACAAGTGGTGTTACTGAAGGGTTGATGACAACCGTTACCGGAGTGCGTGGACCTTCACAGCCTGTTAATGTATTCTGTCTGCTCACATAATAAATTGTAGTACCTGCGTTGACCGATGATGGAACTGGAGAGGTACTAGTTTGACCAGCAGCACCAGTTGGCGCAGAATAATACCAATAGATCTGGTTATTATTAGGATCAGCCAATAAGTTTGCTGCTCCTGTGTTTACCCAAAGTGGTGAAGTTGTTGCACCTTGACAATACGTAATTGTTCCTGCTGGTGAAATTGTAAACCCTGAACCATTAACTGTTGCCGAATATACAGGTGCAGCAGGTGTATTATTCACCGTAACAGTGAAAGTTGTTGGGTTACTTTCACATCCGTTTGAACCAGAAACCTGAGTTGCATAATACAAGAATGGAGATCCGGTATTTGTTGCCGTACTAGGCGTAGGTGCAGTAGTAGATGCGGCACTAGATAATGAACCTGTATACCAATTTAAAGTGTTTCCAGCTAAGGCTGTCGCTCCTAGTTGGACGGCTGTGGAACCTTCACAGTAGGTAGGAGCTATAGAAGTGGTAGCAACTGGTGCTGCTGGTGCTGCTACTACGGTTAAAGTAACAGCAGTACCTGTTGCAGAAATACAACCTGTTGAAGAATTCACAGAAAACGCATAATAGGTGTAGGTACCTGCAGTAGATGAAGGCGCAAAAGTATATGTACTTGACCCTGCAAGTAGCAAACTAGTACCATATAAATCACTATACCAGTTGATTACACACCCAGAAGGCGCAGTCGCAGTCAATGTCGTACTAGCCGCATTGTTACATGCAGTTACGTTTCCACCCGAGTTTGGCGCAGCAGGTAGGGCGTTAACGGTGATGGACAAAGGAGCTATTGCTGGACATTGGGTTTGCGTATTCGTTGCAGATACGGTATAATTAACTTGTCCAGGGGTTGCAGCCTGAGATGAAAGTGTTTGATAATAGTAGTTACTTGCCGTACTTCCACCTTGTGAGGCAGGAATTGCAGCTAAACTAGTCAAGTTTGTTCCAGTCCCCAAATACCATTGAATATCGTAGCTCACAGGAGGTGAAAAACGCCATGCAAGAGGTGTTGTAATTTGGGCGGAAATACCATTCCAATAGTTTTGTTGAATTGTTACATTACTCGAATTACAATTTGGAGCAGTAGCACCGTTTACTGCAGCACCATCTTGTAATCCAATGTATTTATTTCTCGTATCATTGATATAAAGACCAGTAGTTGCAACTGGATTTGTAGCAGTAAAAACGGTTATCTCAACAACCCCAGATGTTTCATAAAGGATTACCTGAACCGTACTTTTACCATCATTCGCATTCGTAGAGTACCAAGTGGCACAATCCAAATACTGAATGACGCATCGTTCGGAATTACCAAATCCTTCTGTCCAGTGACGGACTGTTCCAGTACCAAAACCAAAGTTTCCTCCAACACTATTTAGCTGTAAATCTCGGGCACAGGCGGCAATGGTATTTAATGGGCTAGATGCACTTGGGAAACCGCCCGGAAAAGAGTAATTAACTGTTCCACTTGCTCCAAAATTAATTGTTCCATTCGTACCAATATTAAAGCTAGAAAAAGTCGTTCCAAAATAATTAAAGTCGAAGCCAATCGATCTACCATTCCAATATCCGTCATCTAAACCACCTGTCGGTGCAATTGCGGCAGTTCCTCCACCACATAGAGTTGTAGCTGTAATACCACTTGGTGGATTAAGCGGTGCGGAAGAAGCATTAATACATTGTACGGAGAAATTGCCACTTGGCGTACCCGGCTGCAATGTAGTAGTACCATTTAAACAAACCTGTGACGGATTTGCAATCGGATTTAAATTCGATGGAGCAAATACAACTACATCTTGCTGCGTTATGCTTGGGGGCACTAGTGTCGTATTGAATGTCGTACTGTTACAACCAAAAGGCATCAAAACTCCAGTATTCAATTGATACATAGTCGAGATTGATGGGTTTGCCGTTAATGGATTACTTGTAGACACATTTGTAAACGACCCTGTAGTGTTTGTATTTGACGTCCACTGAATTGTACTATTCGATGACGCTTGAGTTACATTAGCGGTAAGTGTAACAGAGGCACCCGTCTGACATAACAAATTATTGAGACTACTACTTGTCACCAACGGATTGGTCAATACAACAACCTCTGTTCTAGGACTAGGGCACTGCGTAGCAGCACTAAATTGCTGCACATAATATTTATAAGAAGATGCAGCGGCAGTGGTTAAATTCGGAATACAAAAATCAATTGAAGTTGAGGTTCCCTGAACGGCATCGTAGGAAATAAAAACGGAGTCAACAGATTGCGATGGACCATCTGGATCAATTTCTGTTCCGCCCGTTGAAGCTGTCCACCAAGTGAGCGCATTGTTTGTACCAGCAGTTCTTGAAGCTGTAAAAGAAGCTTGCGCTCCTACATTGACTGTTTGTGTTGCTGAAATAACAGAAGGAGCTGCAGGCGATGCAATCACAACGTGCGCACCCGAAATGGAAGATGTACTACTCGGGCAAGAGGCGGAACTAACAATACAATAATAATACAACGTACCCACGCTTGCCGTTGATGGTGTATAACTTGCATTTGTAGCACCGGAAATCAAAGTTCCACCGGTTGTGGATGCAGTTGTATTCGAATACCATTGATAAGTTAAGTTAGTTCCTGTTGCGGTAACAGACAACGCCGAAAAGGTTTGGGAACTCTGACATTTGGTGTCAGGTGTTGAGGAAGGCTGTACAGTAATTACTGGTTGAGTATTGATAACGATAGTCGCCGACCCTTGAGTACCCCAACAAGTACCATTGTATGCTCGGAAATAATAAGTGCCACTTGATGTAATGCTCTGGGAACTAGATGGCGTTGCAGTACTTGTGCCATTTGAGGTAGTACCTTGAAAATACATTGTGCCTGAAGAGCCATTTGAGGCCGTAATAGTGGTTGAATTACAATACGAGCCAGCCAATGAAACTGTTGGCTGGGTAGGTAAAGGTAAAACAGTCACCAAGACTTGATCACTTGCGCTACATCCATTACCGGAGGTAGATGTTAATGTATAAGTTGTTGTTGAAGTTGGTGTGGCTGTCGGAGTTAAACTTGAAGTTGACGATAGACCTGTTGATGGACTCCAAGCGTTGGTTGGATTAATTGTAGGAACATAATTTATTCCCCAACTTGTAATAGTCCCAACATCACCACCTGTATCATCTTTAACTGTCAAGGTCCAAACACCATCTGCCGAACCAGAAAACGTAGAAAATGCAGTTTGCGGCGCAACATTTCCCGTGATTGATGCAGCACTAGTTGGCAAAGTAGACCCACCGGTGATAAACGTACAATTGTAATTATCGCCACTTCCACCTTTATCTTCTGCTAATGCAATTTGAACACCACTTGGAGACGTTAAATAAATATCCAAATCATCATTCCATGTATGTGTAATTGCCAAAGAGACACTAGTTATTGCACTTGCATTAATATTTGAATTTGAGATTGTGATTGTATTTGTGATCCCGGTAGTATTGTTATCTGGGATTGCAAGACTCAAACCAGTTTGCGATTGTGAAGTGAGCGATCCAACAGAGGATGTTGCATTCGTTGAACCGTTTAAAATAGTACTAGAGCCATTGCATATCGTGATACCACTTCCAGCTGAAACTGTTGGTGCAGCTATACCTGAACCACTCGCCGCTACATTTTGAGAAGTAGCCCCTGTACTAGAAACAACGATATTTCCGGTATATGCTTGGACGGCCGTTGGCGTGAATTTTACATATACGGTTTGATTGAGTGTACCTGAACTTGGTGTTAAAGTTAATGTTGAAGTATAAGTTCCATTGGAAGTAGTTGAATACGTATATCCGGCTAATGATCCAACACTTACATTATTTGTTAAGTTAACACCTGAAATAGTAAAAGAATTTATTGGAGTAGCATTCGTACAGACATTCCCAAATGCAGTGAGTGCTGTACACGAAAGTGTTGGAACCGTTGAAACAGTTTGAACTGCAGAATAAAATACAGTATTCCCAGGACCACAGCTTCCGGAATTATTTCCAAACCAACAACTTCCCTCATTAACTAAATCAAAAGCCAAATAATAGTTACCATCGGCTAAATTAGACCCATATACTGGACCTGCGGTTGCATTTTTTGCTTGAATGGGAATAGATAAGCTAACCTGCGAACCAGAAGCAACAACTCCTGTCGTAACGCGAGAATGATAATCAGTCCATGGCGAAAATACTGCCGTACTATTATCAGAATCCCACCTTACGCCAAGATTTGTAGTAACACCAGAATTCCATGTAGAAATCCCGGTATTTTTAATGGTAATTGATAAATTTCGACTCTCTCCACCAGTCCAAGTAGAGGAACCTAAAGTTGAAGAAATATATTTCCAACGGTAATTAGGAATTGTGGTTGTTACCGTCCTCGGTGATCCATTGATACATGCAGTCGGCGTGACCGAAATAGTACCATTTTGAGTTCCAACAGTCACTGTTACTGAATTTGTTCCTTGCCCTGAAGTAATTGTCCATGAAGATGGAAAAGTCCAATTATATGAAGTTCCGGCAACATTAGTTACTGAATAACTTTGTGAAGATCCAGGTTCAGGATTCAAAGTACCAGCTATTGCTGAAGGTTGCGCTGGTGGCGTAATATAATATGAAACTCTTGCTGAGCCCGTTAACGTGGCACATGAATATCGAGTTAATAAAATTGAATATGAACCTGTAGCATTACAAGTCCAAGTTATCTGTGATTGCGCTGAGCAAAAATCGTCACTTTCAGTCAAAAGAGTACCACCTGTTGCTGTTGAATACAAACGTAGGTACGTATCTTGTGTAGATTGACCACATGTTGAAAAAACATATGTACAACCGGCGGTTGCAGCAAAATTAAAAGCCCGTCTGCCAGAATTATAAGATGTTGTAAGTTGCGCTGTGGACGTAGGTGTAATTAATTCGTTCGAAGTTGGATTATTACAATACTGTCCCCAAACATCCCCTACTCTCACTAAGCTCAGCAGGAGGGTTAGGGCCAATGTAAATGCGAAAGGCAAGCTGGTGCGCTTGCCGAGTTGGGATGAACGGTTCATACGTGTTGGGAAATAAGAATTTGAGGCTACGGCCTGGCGGAGGGTAGTAATTTTGCTCATAGTTGGTTCTAAAATGCAGTTTTAGTTGCTACAATTTAATAATTAAGCATTTGAAAATCAGTGTAAATGAACAAACACTTGTTTATAAAAAACAAGAGTGGGCTTTCATCGAATATTAAATAGGTTTTGGTGAATATTTTCGCCTTTTTATCGAATATTGAGGTTTTTTAAACCCTCGCAATACACTGTTTATCAAGGCATTAATGATATAGACAAAAAAAAGCCCCGAGCGGATGCTCGGGGCTTTTGCGTTGGCCTTGGGCCTAAGCTTAGTTTTTGACGATGCGGATCGCTTCGGCTGCTTCGGTTACTTTCAAGAAGTAGATACCGCGAGCAACTTGGTCGATGTTGATCGTTGTTGAAGTACCAGTAAGGTTACCAGTAGCTACAACTTTACCTTGTGCATCTTGGATGACGTAGTTGCTGTACAACGCTTCAGAAGCAACCAAAGTAAAGATGGCGTCTGTAGGGTTAGGTTGTACCGAGCAAGTTACAAAACCATTCTCGTCCAAACCTACTGTGAGGGTAAGGTTGAGGGTGATTGTAGAGTCACAACCAGCAGCGTTGGTCAATACTTGCGTGTAGGTACCAGACTGCGTGTAAGTGATTTCATTCAAGACATAGTTTTGAAGAGCTGTGATATTCAAGGTAGTTGAAGTAGGCTGAGCAGCTGTTACGACAATTTGCTCAGAGGCAGTAGAACAACCGTTCAAGCTCGTAAGTGTACAGCTGTACGTACCTGGTGTGGTCACAGCAAGTTCTTGAGCTGTGCTTCCGCCTGGTGTCCAGTTGTAAACGTTACCTGGTTGTGCAGAAAGTGTAAGAACTTCTCCTGGACACAAGCTGTTGTTACCATCAGTGATGAGATCAGCAGAAGGCGCCTCGTTCACAGTTACAGTGATTTCAGCAAGGTCAGGGCAACCGTTGGCAGCATAACCAGTAACTACATAAGTTCCGGCAGTTGTTACCGTTTGGCTAGTTGCTGTAGAGTTGTTCGCCCAGATGTAGCTATTTGCACCACCTGCTGTAAGGGTTACAGAACCACCTTCACAGAAGGTTGTTGCACCTGAAGCAGTAATGGTTGTAGTTGGAACTGGCAATACAGTGACGTTGAGTGGTGCTGATGTACCTACACAACCCAAAGCATTGGTTACAGTTACTGTTATTGGACCGTCGACACCAACGTTCACACCTTGTGTTGTTGCACCGTTAGACCACACATATGAAGCACCTGAAGAGGCAACAAGTGTAGAGAACGCACCAGCACATACTGTTGTAGGTGAAGCAGCTGTAATCGTAGGAACAAATGCAGGAGCTGCACTCACAGTAATTTCGTTAGAAACCGCACTACAACCTGCAGCGTTGGTTACTGTTACAAAATAAATACCAGAAGCATTCGCAGTGATACTAGGTGTTTGTGCACCGTTGCTCCATGCGTAAGTTGCACCGTTCGTAGTGGTGTTCAAGACAACACTTTGTCCTTGGCAGAATGTTGTTGGGCCAGCAGAAGCAATTGAAACATTTGGCAACGCACTTACTGCAATTGCAAGCGGAGCAGATGAAGCTGAACATCCGTTTGCATCTGTAACAGTTACGGTGTAGTTACCAGCACTTGTTACGTTGATACTTGCATTAGTAGAGCCGTTGTTCCAGAGGTATGCTGCAGCTGGTGTAGAAGTAAGCGTAGCCGCAGTACCCTGACAAATGGCAACGTTGTTGGTTGTCACAACTGGTGTAGGCAAAGCATTCACTGTAACTGCTATCGGAGCAGAAGTTGCTGAACAACCTGCTGTTGTCACAATTACATCGATAATTACTGTACTATTTGGTGTAACACTTTGTGTTGTTTCACCTGTAGACCACAAGTAGCTAGATGCTGCAGGTGCCGTAAGTGTTACAGAACCACCAGCACAGAAAGTTGTTGGGCCATTGGCACTTACAACCGCAGATGGAATAACATTCACCGCAATTGGCTTAGTGACAGTCGAGGTACAACCTGATGCATTCGTGAAGGTGTAAGAAATAGTCGCAGCACCAGCGTTGTTACCGCTAACTACACCATTTGAAGATACAGAAGCCACACCAGCATTGCTAGAAGACCATACACCACCTGTGGTTGTGTTGCTCATCGCTTCAGTAGCACCAATACAAACTGTATTGCTACCCGCAATTGCATCTAGAACTGGGAATGGTACAACTGTGATGCTCACAGGCGCAGCAATAGAAGCACAACCCTGGCCGTTCGTTACGGAAACACCGTAAGTACCAGAACTTGTCACTGTGATGGACTGAGCTGTAGAGGTATTCGTCCAGTTATAACCTGAACCAGCTGCTGCTGTCAAGACAACAGAACCACCAGCACAGAAAGTTGTTGGGCCAGAAACTGCAATACTTGTTGGAGGAGCAGTCTGAACAGAGATGTTTTTCACTTCTGTAGTTGAACAACCGTTGTTGGTCACTGTGTAAGAGATCACCGCGTTACCACCAGCTAAACCGCTGATAGAACCTGCTGCGTCTACTGTAGCGATACCAGCATTGGAGCTAGACCACACACCACCTGTAGTTGCATTCGTAAAGAGTGTGTTAGCACCTTCACAAACGGTGTTGGCACCAACGATAGACGCTACAACAGGAAGTGGCGTAACGCTCACTGCTGTCGGCGCTGTTGTCGTAGTACAACCATTTGCGTCGGTTACTGTATAAGCAAAAGAACCAGAGTTGTTCACTGCAATGGAGGCAGCTGTAGAACCGTTGCTCCAAACATAAGAACCTGCTCCGTTAGCAGCGAGTACAACTGAACCACCAGCACAGAATGCAGTTGGACCATTTGCTGTAATGCTCGCAGCCGGAGCTGGCAATACGTTCACCGTGATTGGCGCTGTAGTAGCAGAACAACCAGCAGCGTTGGTAACGGTTGCTGTGTAAGTACCTGAAGTGTTAATGGTATTGGCAGCAGCATTGATACTGTTGTTCCAAGTGTATGAAGTACCACCTGAAGCAGTCAAGACCACTGAACCACCCTGACAGAATGTTGTAGGGCCGCTCACAATTGCATTGGCAACTGGAGGTTGGTTAACTGTAAGGGTAAGTGGAGCAGACGGATTAGATACACAACCTGCCGCACTTGTGATGATGACGCTGTATGTACCACCCGCAGTTACAGAAATCGTTTGTGTTGTAGCACCGTTGTTCCAAGCGTAAGAAGCCGCTGCAGGAGCAGTTAAGGTAGTAGCAGTTCCCTGACAAACAGAGTTACCATTAGAAGAACTGATACTTGCTACCGGAAGCGCTTGCACACCAATATTTGCCGTTGTAGTTGTGGTACAACCATTGGTTGCAGTTGTAGTATAAGATACAGTTGCTGTACCTGCGCCCACACCTACGATATCACCTGTAGCTGCATTTAAGCTCATGACACTTGGTGAGTTCACAGACCATGTTCCGTTCGGAACTGGGTTAGACACCATTCCGTTGTTACCTACACACAATACTGAAGGCGCAATGATTGGCGAGTTGGCTGGTGAAGGATTCACGTTGACAACAACTTGATCAGTACCCACACAACCGTTCGTGCCTGTTGCACTCACTGTATAAGTGGTAGTGGCTGTTGGAGATGCTACTGGGTTGAGGATACCTGCATTAGATAAACCTGCTGCCGGTGACCAAACTGGTGTAATTGACGGACAGCCAGAAGCAGTACCATTCCATGTACCAGAAGATCCAGGGAACCAGTTGGTAACTAAGTTCGTACCTGCACCATTTGTAATGGTATAATATGGTTCAAAAATCCAAGAACCAGCTCCGAAAGTCACCTGAATTGGCGCACCGTTAGAAGCAGTAAATGTAAAGGCGCTAGGACCAGAACCAAACGGTAATGTAATATTCGTAAGAACTGGAACACCACCAACAGATACAGTTACCGTACAACCATTCCATCCATCACCAAATGAATCCCATAGGGTAATGGTATGTGAACAAGAGGTATTGAAGTTAACTGTGGCGTTCATGTTGGTATTCTGACCACTACAAATTGTAACGTCATTACCAGCATTCACAATTGGCGCTGGCAATACGGTTACCGTGCGCGTCGCTGTACTTGGCGGACACCATGTTGTTGGGTTCAAAATAGTATAGGTCATTGTTGCAGTTCCTGCAGCAACACCAGTTACAACCCCTGTATTCGGGTTCACGGTAGCCACAGCTGGGTTGCTAGAAGACCACGTACCACCTGTACTTGTAGTAGAGAAGTTAACGGTAGCACCGGCACAAACCGTTTGCGTACCAGCAAGAGGTGCAATTTGTGCTGTTGCCTGAACTGTAATGCTCGTATTGACCGGACCTGTAGAAGTACAACCAGAAGCATTGAGGTAGTTGATGGAAACCGTTTGTGTACCAGCTGTTAAGAACTGAACTGTAGCTGTATTTGAAGTTGAAGTTCCACCAGAAATGATGTTGTAATTGACACCAGCCGTACCCGGGAAGCCCCAAGTGTAGCTTTGCATTCCTGCTTGTGTTGTGTAGGTATAGCTCGTAAATGTACACGCTTGGTTGGTTGGTGCCACTGTGAAGCTAGGTGTAAATGGAACCGCTGCAATGATGTTGACATTGTAGTCTTCGGTTTCACCGTAACCATAAGTAGCACATGGGTCAATAGAAGCACCTGCTGTTAACCAAACACCTCTTACACGCATGCGGTGAATACCAAGTGGTGGTGTACATGCTAAGTTGATGTTGAAAGAAACAGTTTGGAATGAGGTGGTTGTACCAGCTGTAGAGAAACCTACTTTTTCAGAAGCTTCAAAGATGAAGTTGTCGTTGTAGTCAATCCAAACAGCAAAGTTTTGACCTGAGAAAGAACCAGCAGTTACTTGAACTTGGTAGCTCGTTGCAGCTTGCATAACAGCAGCAGGTAAGTTACTATAATATGTATAGTAAGGACCTCCAGCAGCTGTTCCTGAGTTATTGTTCAATGTAGTTCCTGTAATAGCCACATTAGAAATGAGGTCACCGTAAAGTGTACCAGAAGAATAAACTGGATTACAATATGGGTTGTAGTTGACTAAAACAGGATTTGATGTTGCTGAACTAGAAGAGTTGGTACAAGTCACTAAACAACGGTACCAAGTGGTAGCTGTTGGAGTAGCTGTGAACGTGAAAGAAGTTGCACCTGTGATGTTTGCCCATGGGCCAGTAGCACTTGGTGCAGACTGCCATTGGTAGGTAACTCCTGTACCAGAAGTATTGTTTTGTAAGGTCAACACAGTTGTTTGACCTGCAAATACCGAGTTTGGTGTTGCGATGGTATTACCTGGAGTTGGTGTACCCGCACATGGTGGAGGCAAGGTTACAGTAAAGCAGTAATCTTCTGTTTCACCCCAAGTGTAACCTGAGTGTGCATAATTGAAAGTTGTTGGGAATGCTTCGATATTGACCACACGCATACGTGTTGTACCGAGCGTTGCACCTGTAGGTACTAAGAAAGAACCTGTTTTGGTATGGTTTCCTGTAGCTGCCACAGGCTGATTGTATACAAACTCACCTGCATCTAGGAAATCACCGTCTTGATTGAAGTCAACAAAGATTTGGAAGATATTGGTATAGGCACCGCCGCAAGAAGTTTGCGTCACACTAAAGTTAACGACATCTCCTTGGTTTACAGATGGGCCTACTACTGCACCGGTGTAATTCGAGTAGCGCGAGTTAATTGATCCAGGGCCTGGTGCTGTTGTAGCACAGTTTGAACTGTTGTTCATGGTACCTACAGTCACGTTTGATATTTCTTCATCAGCGGTAGAGGATGCATAAGCAACTGGATACGCCCCACATTGACACTGACCACCCGAAGGCGTAAATGAAACAACGTTCGTGTTATTGCTACTTGCAGAGAACAAACAAGCAGTTACCAAGCGGTAATGGGTTGTCGTTGTTGTAGCTGTTGTATACGTTGAAGAAGTAGCACCTGTAATGTTTGCCCACGGGCCTGTTGCACTAGGTGCGCTTTGCCATTGGTAAGAAATCCCGTTACCGATAGACAAACCACTTGTACTCATGGTAATGCTTTGGTTCGGGCAGCCTGTAGCTGCAGAAATGGAAGCTACACCTGCATTTGGTGTACCTGCACAGTTTGGCGCAGGAATAACCGTCAAACGGAAGTCTTTGGTCTCACCATATAATAAGGTGGTACAAGCGGAGCTTGCATTAAAGGTGTAGAAAGCATACTCAGTTCTAACGCGCATGGAGATTTGACCGTTAAAGGCGTTGTTTGGAACAGTTACTGGAACAGTTCCAGTCCAATTGGTAAAAGTTGTATTTGTGCCAAAAGAAACATATTCTGTGGTTTCAAATACTGTATTGTTATTCCAGTCAAACCAAGCGCCAGCAGCGTTGTACAGACCCGTATTGACGACGAGGTTATAAGTAACGCCAGCCATTACAGTTGTTGTAGTGGTGGCTGGAGAGTATGACGCATAATATGGAGCCGGGAGCGCACCTGTTCCAGTATGAGAAAGTGTATTGAAGTTAACAGAGTTGATCATACCATAGTATCCAAAACCTGCTCCGTATAAAGAAGTAGAAATACAAGGACCTGTAACAATTTGTATTGGGTTAGAAGTTCCTGAGTTAGTGCCACAAACTAACACACAGCGGAACCATGTTGGCGTTGAGTAAGTGAGGGTGTAAGTAGAATTGGTCGCACCAGTGATGTTTGTCCAAGGGCCAGTTGAAGATGCACTAGATTGCCATTGGTAAGATGCGAGTGGGAAGGTATTTTGTACAGACAAAACGGTAGTACCACCTACAGGAACAGCTGCAAGTGTTGCATTTGTATTACCTGGTGTTGGTGTTCCGGTACAAGCCGGCAATGGAGAAGTACAACCATTTGTAATAGCCTGTGATGCCGGAGGAGTTGCGTTGACTGTACTTTGGAAGATTTGAGTTCCACCAGCATTCGCGCCATTCCATACACGATACCAGTTTTCGCTAGACCAAGAACCAGCAGTATAGTTAACGGTAATAGACTGACCTTGGTAAACCGTAAAGTTGTACACAGCTGGGCCAGCACCTGAAGCCAAAGTAACTGCAGTGAGCACATTGGTACCACCAACGTTTACAGTAACGTTTCCACCGTTCCAGCCGTCACCCCAGGTGTCGTGTAACGCAATGGAATACGTACAACCACTTGAAGGTGGCGGAGTAGTTGAACAAGTCGTGCTGTAAGTCATGGCTGTAGCCGAAGAAAGCGCAGCACAAGACCAGTTTGTAAGTAGTACAGAATAAGTTCCACTAGTAGTACACGTCCAAGTAAAGGAGGATTGCGCACCACAGTTATCATCTGCAGTAACTAAAACTGTTCCGCCCGTACCAGTTGAATACAAACGCAAATAGGTGTCAGCAGTACTGTTATTACAGGTCGCAAAGGTGTAACCACAACCAGCCGTTGCCGCAAAATTGAAGGCGCGCGCTCCGGAATTGTACGACGGTGTTGTTTGTACCGTTGTTGTTGGGGTAATCGCGATGTTCGTTGTAGGCGCCAAACAATATTGGGCCTGCACCTGATTTTGCTGAATAAAAACAGAAAGCACTGTTAAAAGCACTACTGAAAAATTCATCAAAAACCGACTTGAAACGAGATGAAGAAGTAAGGGTTTTTTCATGGTTTATAGTTTGTTACAAATATTGGCGAAACTTGAATAAAGTTCACTACTAGGTGCCTAAATTTATTCACAAACTTTTGGAATACAATTTTAGTTGAGCAAAGAGTGGCATTTAATGAATATTTAATGGGTTTTATCGATTATTTGCATTTCTCCATCGAATATTTAAGGAATTGACCGCGCCAAAAAATACTTACTTTTGTTAATAACTATGAAACGCATCGGTTTACTCTCTGACACACACGGTTTTTTGGACCCAAAAATTTGGGACTACTTCGCCGATGTCGATGAAGTCTGGCATGCCGGCGACATCGGTGACCTCCCTACCCTAGAGGCTTTAGAAAAATTCAAGCCGCTGCGCGTAGTTTATGGCAACATCGATGACCATCGCTTGCGTGCTGCCTGCAAAGAATTTTTACGTTTTAAAATTGAAGATGTGCACGTGCTCATGACGCACATCGCAGGCAGACCCGGCAAATACGCCAAACCAGCTTTGGCAGAATTGCTTCAGAACGGCGCGCCTCAGTTATTTATTTGCGGGCATTCTCATATCGCTTTGGCACAATTTGACAAGCGTTTCAATATGTTGTGGCTCAATCCGGGTGCATGTGGCTACAAAGGCTTTCATCAGGTCAAAACTATTTTTAGGTTTTGTATAACGGGTACAAAAATTCACGATTTAGAATGCATTGAACTTGGTGCCCGTGTCAGTAAAAATCCTGATACGCTAGTGTAATAGATTGTTTTTCAGTATTTTTTCGGATATTTAAGTTGAAAAACGGCGTTAATTTCGTTTCAAAATTCCGAAAAATGAAACACCTACTCCCCCTACTCTTTAGCTTATTGCCACTTTTAGCCGCTGCTCAAATTTGCAATATTGACTACACGCAAACACAAGTCGGCATTTACCCTGACACCTTACCAAATGCCACTGTTGGCTTACCATACAACCAAGACATCACGTTTGTGATGCCAACAGACACCCTCGGCTATGACTTCATCAATTTTCATATTTTATCCGTAGCCTTGCCCGTTGGCCTCAGCTGGACCTGCAACAACAATAGCTCCAACTGCGATTACAACCCACAAATCTCACAACACGGTTGTGTCAACATATATGGAACTCCTCTTTTGGCCGGATCTTACACCATAGACGTTACCGTTCTGGCTGACCTCACCATACTTTCAGGTTATCCTTTTGTCTTTCAAATTCAAATGGACGTACTCCCCTCTACTGCAAGCATTTCTAACAACGGCTTCACCCTCACCGGAGCTCCTAATTGTGCGCCAGCACTCGTTAGCTTCACCAACAACAATCCGGGCTTGCTGCAATACCAATGGGATTTCGGCAATGGCAATTTATCCTTTACCGAAAATCCAAGTCCACAATACTATCCCAACCCTGGTACTTATATCGTGAACTATACTGCCTACGGTTCTCTAGACACTTCGGATGTTTACACGTTACAAAACATCTACATCTCCAGCATGAGCAATTATGGCGGGGGCTTTCCTTCCTATGAAAACGCCGATGCCTACTTTAAAATCAAAGAAAACGGCACCATTGTCTACCAATCTACCATCATCGGGGACCAAAACCCACCAGTTCAATGGACGCTAAACCTCAATATCAACCCGAGCAGTTCTTACGTCATAGAAATTTGGGAGGCCGACGACAGCTTTGGAGAACCCTATTTTGGCGCCGACGACTACATGGGTAGCCACAACCTGAATCTGAATGGTTGCAATGGCTGCGGTGCCGGCACCTCAAACTTCAACTACAGCATTCAACATCAAGTTTTATTGCCCACACCACAAGTACTCGCTTCTGATACGATCATAGTTTTCGACATTCCACCAACGCCACTCCTTACCTACGACTCCCTGAACCACACACTCAGCACCAGCATCCTCGGCTATTCTTACCAATGGTATTTTAATGGGTCTCCAATTGCCGGTGCCACAGCTACAACTCATGAGGTGTATCAAAGCGGCAGCTACTCGTTGGTTGCCATTAATACCAATGGTTGCGTGGCCTTCTCAGACACGCTCCTTGCTATTTATTGCAGCCCTTGGATCCAACCAGTTATCCAAGAAAACAACAGTCTTTTAACAGTGAGCAACATTCCTCAAGACGCACAAATCAATTGGTTCCTAGATGGGCAATTGCTTGCGAATCAAAATGCCAACTACCTTCAACTTACACAAAACGGAAATTACCAATGTCAAATCACCGATGCCTTTGGTTGCCAATATGAAAGTGGCATTTTGCTCATCGATGCAAGTGTTTTAGAAACAAAACCAGAAGCCCCCTTGCTATTTCCGAACCCTAACAACGGGCTTTTTCAGATACAAGTCCCGACTTCTTGGCTAGAATCCAAATGCACCGTATCCAATCTCAGTGGTCAAATTATTTGGGAAGGCGTACTTTCTAAAGAACTGAATCAACTTGATCTTCAAGAACTCGTCAACGGCACCTATTTACTCGAACTCGAAAAGAATCAAATTAAAATTCATTATCGACTGATTAAAACTTCTTAATGGCTTGCGCAGAAAATTGGCTTAATTTCGCAGCGTGAAAAACCAAACGCCACTCAGCAAATACCAATGGTTGGTAGTTGCCATTCTAGCCTTAACCCAATTTACAGTTGTTCTCGACTTCATGGTGATGTCTCCCCTAGGCGACCTCCTCATGAAAGACCTACAAGTGAAACCTTACCAATTTGGCATTGTGGTCTCGAGTTATGCTCTTGCCGCTGGGCTTTCTGGGTTTTTAACGGCAGGTTTTGCCGATCGCTTTGACCGCAAACGCCTATTGGTTTTCTTTTATTCGGGGTTCATCATCGGCACTATGTTTTGTGGCTTGGCGCAATCCTACGAGCAACTCGTGATGGCGCGCATTTTTACCGGCATTTTTGGTGGCGTCATGTCCTCTATATCTATGGCTATTGTTGCAGACCTTTTTGCATTGCAGCAGCGCGGTCGCGTCATGGGCTTCATGCAAATGGGCTTTGGCCTGAGTCAAATTTTAGGTATTCCAATTAGTTTGTACATCGCCGCTCAATCTAATTGGCAAATGCCATTTTATATGATAGTCGTGCTTTCGCTCACCATGCTCGTACTCATCCTGTTTGGTCTCAAACCTGTGCGCGCGCACCTCGACAAAAAAACTGAGCATTCCGCTTTCAAGCACCTCTTAACAACCGTTCGCAACCGCAACTACCGCATTGGCTTCATGGCAACTGCTTTTATGTCACTAGGAGGCTATTTCATGATGCCTTGGGGCAGCGCTTTTGCGGTCAATAACGTCGGCATTACCCAAAAAGAATTGCCGCTGCTCTTCATGATCGTAGGTGTTTCCACATTTATGATCATGCCCCTCATTGGCTGGCTTGCCGATAAAGTCAACAAATTCCAACTCTTTATGACTGCTTCGGTCATCATGATTGGTGCTGTGCTGGTCTATGTTCGCCTCGGAGAAAGCTCCTTTTTTGTTTTAGTCTTGGTGAACATCTTCATGATGGGCGGCATCATGGCGCGCATGGTGCCTTCACAGGCCCTCACAAGTTCTGTT
>Ga0208928_1000029_pt1 | contig 35868 bp, 38 predicted proteins | sample Colrivmeta1547A3_FD_187641 | JGI IMG/M metagenome (GOLD analysis project Ga0208928, IMG submission 187641) | Estuarine microbial communities from the Columbia River estuary - metaG 1547A-3 (SPAdes) (version 2) | ecosystem: Environmental > Aquatic > Marine > Intertidal zone > Estuary | place... | reverse complement strand
ATTGAGCTGCTGGTGACCCTCCAATCGACCAAAGGCATCGTAGGAATAGCTGTCGTGGTAATTTACCAACGAAGACTGTGACAGCAAGCTACCGGCTATGCTACGGTCCATGGTACTGACCATCCCCTGCTCGGGACACTGCCGGAATACACTTGGACAACTGTGGTTACGGGTAATTAAACCCATACTTTATTCTAATAATTCTATCATCTCTCAGAGTGCATTCTATAAAAAATGATGGCATATTGTGTCTTCTTAAAAAGCTAGAGTTGGAGTAGTCTGTTAATTGATAAACAACTTTATCTCCATCCTGAGTATACGAACTTCCCTTTATGCTTTTTAACTCATTAATAGTGATGCCCAACATCAACCCACTTTCTGTTCTGAACTTGTCATAATCTATATCTGTAACTTTCTTTTGTAAATCATTGGTATAACCAATTTCAAAACAACCAAAGCTATTTCTTACTCCACCTTCATACTGATACAGCAGCAAATACTCACTATTGTCTTTATTACTAAATCCAATAACTGGACTTTCCCTTAAATGGGTAATATACTGCTCGGAAGAAATATAGGGATAAAAACTTTCAGCTGATTCTGAACGACCCAAAACCAATATATTATTGACCGTACTATCGGGTAAAAATGTAGGTTCTTTAATAGGCTTTACATCTTGCAGTTTAAAATCAATCTTGTCATTATTAACATAGCTAGTTCGCCGACCATTACAATTCATAATAGTTAATGAGCAAAATAAAAGCATTAGTTTGTAAAATAAATTATTCTCCATTGGACTCGACCTTGCGACTATAGCCATTGTTATTTGGGTTGTTTAGAATATTTATATTCAAAGGAATATTACCTTGATTAGATAAAGTGCTTTGCTGTACGTCTTCAAAGAAGTTGGACATTAATGTTTGGAGTAATTTACAAAAAAATTGCTGATTTAGTTCTAAGGTGATTTCTTCTTCGCTGCTTCATAGATTTTTGTTTTAGTAGTTGTCTTTGTTCTAGGATTATTTTGTTTGTACCGTTATAAACGCTCGCTGGAGTACAGTTATTTAGAGACTCATGATAGCGTTCGTTGTTGTAGTATTCGATGTACTCGTCGATAGCTTTTTTTAAATCGCTTAAGGAGTAGTAATGGTGGAGCTTTACGACATTTTTCATGGATCTGTGATACCGCTCTATCTTTCCTTGTGTTTGAGGGTGATTTGGTGCTCCATGCACTTGTGTGATACCTTTTTCTTTCATGAAGACTTTTATATCTTCAGAGATATAACATGAGCCGTTATCGGACAAGATTTTCGGTCTTCTACCCTCAGGAAGTCCAGTCTTTATTAGTGCTGCTTCCACATTACGTTCTACATCCGGAGTCTTCATAGTTGTGCACAGTTCATGATGAATGATAAACCGCGAGTAATCGTCCATAATACTTGAGAGGTAAAACCATCCCCATCCCTCTACTTTGAAGTAGGTAAAGTCTGTTTGCCACATCTGATGAATACGCGTGGTTTTATCCTTGAACTCATTTGCGGCCTTGACCAAGATATGATTGGGGCTTGTGATTAGATTTACTGCTTTCAGGATCCGGTACACAGAGCTCTCTGAGATAAAATGTCCACTGTTATCGGTCATAAAGGTGGCTACCTCACGAGGAGAGTCCCCACTCCGATCTAAGGCCACTTCTATTACCTTCGTTCTGTAGCTTTCTGGGATCTTATTCCATGTGCTGCGGCATTTTATATCTTCTAGTGCATTGGGACCGCCCTCAAGGAACTTGTTGTACCAGCTATAGAACGTTGACTTACTCACGTTAAGCTCTTTCACCGTTCGCTTTAACGGAAGATCAGAAGACTCTACCAGTCTTATAATCTCCAACTTTTCTTCTTTAGTATATCTCATGTAGCGCTGATAAGGGTCTATTCCATGCCTTTCGATAGCTTTTTTAAAAAGCGGTTACGAAGTATTTCCTCTGCTAAAGCCTCTTTAAGTTCACCGTTCTGCTTGCGCATCTCGGCAACCTCACCGCTGTCTGCTTCACGTTTGGTATCACCATTTAATCGTGCTTTGCCAGCGTCCATAAAAGCCTTGCTCCAGCTATAATAGACGGATTGAGCAATACCTTCTCTTCGACAGATCGCAGCAACAGATTCATCACCGCTTAACCCCTCTAATACGATAGCAATCTTTTCTTCAGGATTGAATAAGCGCTTGGTACGACGTTTTACATCTTTGATAATGGCCTCTGACTTCTTCGGCCTTCCTGGTCCTTTTTTCATTTTGACTAAAGTGTTGGGAGACTCTTCATATACTTTTAAAGTCTCCATTAAAAAATACTAACTTTAGTCCAACTTATGCTGACGACTTACAGGCTTGAGCACCAAGAATAGGGTGGTTGCACCCTGCATAGGCGGAATATTGCTGTCGGCTTGCTCACGGAGCTTGAGCAGGTTAATGGAGTGGTAGTTGGCGAAGAAATCGCTTGAGTCGCCTTGCCGCGACCACAACGCGGACCCTTGGACTCCGCCCGGTGCGACGGGCGACTGAGCCTTCATGTGGAAAATGTTCAGCGCCAGGGCTGAAAAAACAACAACTAATCGGGCTAAATAGGCGGCACGGCACATACGAAGTGGGTTAGGTCAATTCCAGGCGACAAGTTGATGAAATTTTTAATACGAAGAATGAATGAAAACTATCATGCAGATTAAAAATTTATTTCGTATGGCGTACTGGGCAAATTTCAATGCGCTGGGATGAAGGTTGAAGGCACTACCAAGGGCCAAGCGACCCTGGCTCAAGAGCCCGAGTCACGAGAGCTACGGTTATAAAAGGGCGTAACGTAACATGTTACGTTACGCCCCTTTTAGGCCGGTTTATGACTATAATGTAATTTCAATAATCTCATAATCAATTACATAAATAGTGTAACGTAGCGTAACATTCTGTTACGAAACGGCCAAAACGTAACATGTATGTTACGTTTTTTCCGCAATGTCTTTTAACCTAAGTTGGAACCATGATGAAAATCCAGAGCCGTCCCTTGACATAATGTTTCATGGATCCCGTTATATACTATTTACGGCCCGACCCCGTCGCAAAAAATCACAGATGAACGCGGCGATTTGAAGAAATTTCATCCCGAGACCCTAAGATTCAGCGAAACAAATTGCACTTCCAAGAAATTTGACCAAATTCTGTATACGAAAAACAAACGACGCCCGAAAAATGACCGAAAAACGACCTAATTATTTCTAATAAATGCCATCGGTGAAGTAAAAACGCATGAAAAAGGTCTAAAACCAACTAAAAAACTCCAAATTCCAACCGAATAGATGTATTTGGACTCATCGCAAACGCATATTGCATAAAAAATTCGGTTACATTTAAAGTAAATGGCCAGATGCTTCTATCACCCCCTTGGCGAGCAAACCTCCTACACCTACGATTTAGCGGGCCGTGTGTTGACGGAGGACCATTCGGACCGTGGTTTGACTACGACGACGTACGACAATGCCAGCAACGTCATGGAGATCAACACGCCGGCGACGCAGAGTTTCGGGGGGTCGATCACGATGGACTACGACTTCAACCGCCTAGTGAGTAGGCTGATGCCTAATTCCAGTGGAATGGATCTCTACGACATCCAATACACCTACGGGTATAAAGGAGATGGCCGCAATGGTGCCGGTCGCGTGGTGAAGGTGGAGCAAGGTCAGACGTTTAAGATTGACGACCTGCGTTACGATGAGCTCGGACAATCCGCCGAAGAGGTGGTGAGTATTGACGTACCCATGCAAGGTGTGCGGATGTTCACTACGCGCAAGTTCTACGATTCCTTTGGGCGCATCCTCCAGGCGGGTTACCCCGATGGCGATAAAGTGGATTACCAGTATAATGCCCTAGGTGAATTGTCGGGCATCAACTCCACCCTGGGTGGGGTGACACAGCCCATTATCACCGCGATCTCCTACAATGGATATGGGCAGATTAGCCTTCTCACCTACGGCAACGGCACGTCGACGACGTATTCCTACGCTAGTGGTAACACCAAGAAGGCGACCACCTTGATGAGCTCGGCCGTAACGGGCAAGGAGCAAGGCAGTACATCCCCCACCACGCTGTTGAGTCGGCAGTATGCCTACAATAAGCAGGGTATGGTCAGTACCATGGACCGTAGCATAGCCGGTAGCTTGCTGTCACAGTCTTCGTTGGTAAATTACCACGACAGCTATTCCTACGATGCCTTTGGTCGATTGGAGGGTCACCAGCAGCTCAATGGCACCACGCCGCAGTATGACCTTACCATGAGCTACAACAAGGCCGGAGGTATTACCTTCAAAGACGGCAATGGCAACGGTTTTATGAACGCTCAATCCCTTAACTACAACCTTGAGTACGGCTACAGTCCCGCCAAGCCGCACCAGTTGGAGCATATCTGGGATGCCGACAATGCCATTACGACGCAGTTTCAGTACAACACCAGCGGCAGCATCACGCAGATCGACGACCCCAGTCAGGGCATCCCCCAGGAGTTTTATTGGAACGAGGCGCAGCAGCTCACGGGCGTGAAGAACCAACAGGGGGTGCACCACTACATCTACGACCACCAGGGGGAGCGCATAATGAAGTCCTCGCTGATCACTTCGACGGTCTACCGGGTCAAGTCCTTTTTGTGGGGACCGAGGGTAAAAGAGGTACCTTCAAAAGAAAAATGTCAGAGGTTGATACGAGCGCGTTACAGTACGTCTTTCCAGCTGAGTTGCTAAAGCACTTTACCATTGTTCAATCAGGCATCAAGACAGATGAGCCGACTGGTGAGGACTATCTGGAAGTGGTCTTTGAAGAGCAGAATGAATTGCCTGAGGGGTTTTCCAAGGAAGACTATGAGAGCAAAGGCTTTTTCAGTAAACGAGTTCAAGATTTCCCTTTACGCGGTCGAGCGGTGTTTTTGGAGCTTCGAAAGCGGCGTTGGCGACACAAAGTATCTGGAGAGCAGATTACTAGAGACTTTACATTCCTTGCCAAGGGCACCACATTTACCGCTGAGTTGGCGGATTTTTTAAAACAAAGAAATTGATAACCGCCTAGATCCAATCGCCACAGTGGCCTACTACTACAAGGTAAAACCCAAGAAAGCCAGCAAATGCTATCTGCGCCAAAAGGATGGTTTTGTGAGCTGGGATCAAGCGGCTCATGCTCAAGAGTTTATGGTTTACCCTAGAAACATCACTGCACGCCTTGCTATTGACGAATCCAGTCTCTCGCAAGGCGAGCTGCATACGTTTATCAGCTCCAGAGACACCAAAGGTCGCAAAGGCAAACTTGTGGCGATGGTCAATAGTACACGATCTGAAAAGATTGCCGAGGTGCTGTTTACGATCCCAAAGCAGGATCGCGAGAAAGTCATGGAAGTCACGATGGATATGGCTTCCAGCATGCGAAAAGCCTGCGAAGTGGCTTTCCCCAATGCAGTCCAGGTAACGGATCGATTCCACGTCATTCGATTGGTAACAGATGCCATGCAGCATGTGCGTATTGATCAGCGATGGAAGGAGTTAGATAAAGAAAATCAAGCGATTAGCAAGGCTCGAAGCCTCGGGACAAAGCATAAACCTACTATCCTCAGCAATGGCGACACCCCCAAACAATTGCTTGCCAGGGCCAAGTACGCGCTCTACAAATTGCCGCAGCAATGGACTCAGAGTCAAGTGCATCGAATATCATTGTTATTCCAGCTGTATCCAAATATTGAAAAGGCCTATAGATTGGCTTGGGACTTCCGAAGGATCTATGATAGCACATCAAAAGAGCACGCGATCACTGCATTACGTGATTGGATGAACCGCGCACATGAAGCTTCGATAGAGCATTTTGAGATTGCCAGCGACACCATTAATAATCACATCGAGGGCATATTGGCATTCTTCAACAACCGAAGCACCAACGCTCACGCCGAATCTTTCAATGCCCAGATCAAGCTCTTCCGAGCAAACCTCAGAGGCGTCAATAATCCCAAAATCTTCCTCTACCGACTCCAAAAAGTATTCGCTTGATTCAGGCTGCTCCCCATAAAAAAGACCTGTCCCAATACGAGCTGGCATTAATATCTCCTTAATGACAAATCAACCAGAAATGTTAATCGTTCCAAATAATGAAATATTTTCAAGGGGTACCATGTTTAATAAAGGGGTTGTCAGTGACTTGTATTCCGAAGAATTTCGGTGCAGATCTAACATGCCATTAATGCGAGTCTATGTTCGGAGTATTGACAGAGAGCGATTGAGTCGCGTCTTAAATTAAGAGAAATTGATAAATTGTTAATCTCGCCCTCATTATGATACGAATAACGATAATACTCTTTGCTGCATTTTCAATTGTTAAGATCATAAACTATGATAAGTATATTTTTAATCAACTTGAATATTCAGATCAGTATTTAGATTCATTGATTTGGATTCCGATAAAAGTTAATGACATTGCAATCTATCGAAAAGATGAACAATTGGTGCATGAGTATCAAATGGAAGACACGAGTAGAAGAATTTTCAATAATTTCAGCATAAATGATACAAATTCAATTGACGATGGAACTTCATATTTATTATATAATGAAGATGTGTCAATTAATTTAAAAAAATATTCTGGTGAATATTTCACGAATGACATCGTTTTTTTTTCAAAAAAATGGGGAATTAAATTTAATGATAAATTTCATACGGGATTATGTACATTCGAGTCATTCTCTAAAAGCAGTCCAGAATTAGCAAGATTGAAGAGATTACGATCCAGATCTTATTTTTTTATCTTTTTAGAATCAAATGGGACAATTTATCGATGCAATTTTGAGCATAATACGTTACAAGGAATTTGGATAGCATGGCCTTCATTTTAGTACCCGGACATTCTGAAGTGGTGGGTTCGGGAATCAAATTAGTAAATGTTTGTCGTAGAGTATTCATTGGACCTTTTAGTTAGTCGGTCCTGCGATGCAGGGCAGTATGAGGTAGTGTCCCATTTTGTGTGTCTGAGCATCACGATGCTATGGTTCCGCATGTAATCTTCCAGTTGTGCGGGTTACAGCAACTTGGCAATGTCCTTGCGTTTTTCGTTGTCGATGGAATCGATGTAGCTCATAGTCGTCTTCATCGAGCTGTGCTTGAATTGATCCATAATGACCTCGAGCGAAGCACCGCCCATCAATAGGGCATAGGCGTGGGAGTGGCGGGCTGTGTAGGTGGTGAGGTTTTTGGACAACTCAAGTTCCTCGGCAATTTGCTTGAGTCCGATGTTGATCCTTCGTACAAATTCCTGTGTGTGCTTGTGCTGCTGCTCGGCGGTTTGACCTTCCCGTATAATGTCAAACACGTATTTATTCGGAGCGGGGTTTTCGATTCCGCGCCGGTGAATGACTTCGGTCAGGTGCGGGTTGATGACGGCGGTGATTTGCACCTGGTTGGCTTTGTTGGCGCGCTCCGTTTTCTTGCGCACAAACTGAATGACGCCCTCCTTCCAGTCGATGTCGCGCCACTTCAGGTGCACGATATCTTTGATGTTGCACCCGTTGGCGTAGTACGAGAAAAGCCAAAAGTCACGAGCAAGTTCTTTGCGTGATCCTGGTTTTACCGTAAGGGCTTTGATCGCCTCTACTTCTGTTTTTATAAGCGCCCGCTTTTTGTTCTGTGCCGCAGGGATTTGGTACTTGCCATGGGACTTTCTGCCAAAAGGGTAGTACTCATTGGCGAAGAGTCCATTGGCGATTCCGAAGTTGATGACCGCCCGCAGGGATCGCAAGTAAATGCCGATGGTGTTTTGCGACTTGCCCTGATCTCGCATGTGGGTTTCGTAACCTTCCAGGAATTCCGGAGTGAGATCATTCCACGTCAAGTGCTTTGAAAAGGACAATAGGCTGTTGAGCGCGCATTGATAGCTTGAGGTGGTGGACGATCTTCCCCCTCGACGCAAATCTTCGATGTACTCATTAAACACCCCTTGAAAGGATTTACTCGAGCTCGCGGGAATCGCCCAATTCTTCCAGCGCGCATCAAAGGCATGAAAGCTGAAGGGATGGATTGCTTCGGTGATTTCAATGGCCCGACCCTCTGCCTCACGCACCGTGTGAAACACCTCACGCTGGGTTTTGGACATCCGTTGTCCCGATTGGATTTTATCCCAATCCGCCTTTGATACCCCGCTCACCTCCAAAGGGTAGTACCGCTGCTTTCGGGCAAAGGTCACGCGCAACTTAACCGGAAAGACGGGGTCCGGCGACTCGTGGCCCTTAACCAAGGCCCGACGGGTGTCCAACACCACCTTAACCGCTAGCGTGCTCATGAATCAAAATTTGCATACAATTTGCATACAAAATTAGCGCAAATGACCGCAAGTAGCAATAGGATATCACCAAGAAAATTCTATAATTCACTATAATACAGCTACTTTAACGTGAATTTCTTTATTGGTCGTTTGCCTGATTTGGCTTATGTTTACGACTGTTAATCAGAGGGTCGCTGGTTCAAGTCCAGCAGGAGGAGCCAACAAACCCTGCCAGTGATGGCGGGGTTTTTTGTTGATTAGCGGCTGATTCCTGGCGCTCCAAACAAGCCTGAAAGATCCATCACGCCCTTATAAAGTTTATGCTCAACGCGTCAACACCCCCTGTGACCAGCTGGAACAGGGTATTCCGCATTTGTTGAAGCTATACCAAGAAAGGCTGTCTGGGGAGAATTGAAGTCGCAGTTCGGCATAACTGCTACCTCCCCCTGTTTGGCGCAAAAAAGCCCCGGTCGGAGGCACTTGAACCGTGCCAAAATTAGCGACCTCCCCCGCGCGCGTCCCGGTCATCAACAAGGAGCTGTCTCCGTCCATTTCCACGTGAATGACCCAGTCTTGCGTGTAACTCGTGTCAAACATGATCCAATTTCCACCCACCGATGTGGGGTATTGGCTGTGCAATTCCACTTGTCCTGAAAAGGATCCTACCCATCGAGCACGATAATCCTCCCAGCGTTCGCACGAAGCAAGCACTAAAATGCTCAAATAAAATAAAATGGAGCGGTTTGACATGGCTGAAAGGTATTCGAAAAAGTCATCTGAAAGTTTCCCTGCCTCAGCGCTGTAAAGGACTATCTTTTCCACAAGGTTGGGAGTGTTTTCCCACCTATCCAATTCTTAATCTGCCCGCTGGGGTACTTATCATGTCAAAACACCTATGCACGGGTCTCTTCGCATTATGCTTTTCTAGCCTTTTTGCGCAAAGTTTGGCCTTTGATTTTGAATCCGCGACGGCTGGCATGGTCGGCTATGACAATGCCACGTTTACCATTGTGTCCAACCCTAGCGCTATGGGAAATTCCAGTGCTCAAGTGGCAAAAATTGTCAAGGTGACGGCCGGAGACCTGTGGGCAGGAGGGAAAATAACCAATGTGTCCTCGTTAAACTTTTCAAGCGCTGCGACCAGTGTATTGTCCATGAAAGTGTACACCACGGAGCCCGCTGGAACGGTCATCAAGGTGAAATTAGAGAGTCCCTACACGAGCGAGGTAGATGCCGTCACGACCGTAAGTGGTATGTGGGAAACCTTGGAGTTTGATTTTGGCATTCCCGCACCAACGGGAAGTGCAGACCTCGTCATTATGCCGCAACCCTTTACAAGTGGGGGCGGAAAGACCTTTTATATTGACGACATCCAACAAGTCAGCGCACCAATTGCGCCCCTCCGGCCCAACTTGCCGATCACCTTTGAGGCGGGAACCATTGCGGACCATTTCTTCTGTTTTGAAAGCGCAACTATGTTGGTGGTCGCCAACCCAGATGTCTCCGCCTTAAATCAAAGCAGCCTGGTGGGTAGAGTCGTGCGCTATTTGGGGGCACCCTATGGGGGCACCGTCATCGAGTTTTCGAATACCTTGGATTTTGTCAATCATCCTGTGATTACCATGAAGGTGTGGACCTCCGCGCCCATTGGCACCTATGTAACCTTGAAGGCGGAAAAACCATTCTGGGGCGAGGAACGAAGCGTTCAAACGACCAAAACAGGAGAATGGGAACTCCTTTCTTTTGATTTTACCAATGCTCCAACAGATCTAACCAAACTGGCCTTCCTCTTTGATTTCACAGCTGGAAGCACCAACGTGGGCAATGGCAGCGCGTCCTCCACCTTCTACTTTGACGAGGTCAAGTTTGCAAATGTTGGACTCTCTATGGATGAGCCTTCCTCGGAAATAGCCTTTCTCGCTTCTCCCAATCCGACGGCGGACACCTGGGTCATTCAGCCCCAAGATGAAGCTCCCTACCACCTAACTCTGATGGACACACAGGGGCGTTGCGTCCTGAAAAGGGAAGGTTCGGGCCGAATGGAAGTGAATGCCACGGAATGGCCCTCAGGGCTCTACCATGCCCACATCAGGTCCAACACAAACGCCCAAATTCTGAAGCTAGTGAAACTCTAGTGCCCTACCGGACACTTCCTCTCCTTATCTTTAATCTAACTCAACACCTTGACGATGAAACAACTTAAAACACTTTGGGCTCTGGTGGCCATCGTGACCTTGGGGATGTCCGCCCAGGCACAGTACTATTATCTTCCAAGCACCACCAACGGCAACCCCGGTGGACTGAACGCAGACAGCGAATACCCGGTCGGCGGAGGTCTTTCCACGACATGGACGTCCATCTCTAGTCCGGGAGCTTCTACGCCCCAGTGGTCAAGCATCAATGCGGTTCCTTTTGCCTTCAATTTTAATGGCTCTGCGGTGACACACTACAAAGTGAGCACCTCTGGCGTCTTGACCTTTGACACAGCGGCAACCACCCCGCCTCCTTATACCAAGGCGGCGCTCCCCAATGCCAACATCCCAGATAAATCCGTTTGTATTTGGGGTTTGGCCGGTCCTGGTGCCAACGACATCATTGTCAAGAAGACCTTTGGAACGGCGCCTAACCGCCAACACTGGGTATTCTTTGCCTCCTACGACGCGTACGGCAGCAGCTGCTGGACCTATTGGAGCATTGTCATGGAGGAAACAAGCAACAAGATTTATGTCGTCGACCAGCGGAACAGCTGTACGTCCGCTTCCTTCTCTATCGGTATCCAAGTTAACAGCACCACGGCCTACAGCGTGGCGGGCTCTCCCAACGTTTCGCCTTTGGCTACCACGGATGCTACCCCTGCGGACAACCACTACTACGAGTTCATCCCCGGTAGCCAGCCTGCCAACAACTTGGTAGGAAATGCGGTGACCACGGCAGACTTTTTGATTTTGGGCAATGCCCCCTTCACCGTGTCGGCCGACTATCTGAACGGTGGTGCGAATGCGATCACCTCTGCCAATGTGAATTACTCCATTAATGGAGGCACCCCCGTTACGGGTTCATTGACAGGTTTGAACATTGCGAGCGGAACAAGCAGTAGCCTCTCCCACCCAACGGCATGGACCCCGAGTTCAGTAGGCACCTACGACATCACCTTCTGGACCAGCAACCCCAACGGTTCTGCCGACGACGTACCCAATAACGACACCGTTACCAAGCAAGTAGTCGTGGTGAGCCAAATTGCTGTACGCGCTCCTTTGATTGAGGTGTTCACTTCGAGCACCTGCGGTCCTTGTGCCCCCGCAAACACCACGTTTACCGCCTTGATGGGTCAGCAGACAGCGGGCGATTACAACTTTATCAAATACCAAATGAGCTGGCCCGGTTCCGGAGATCCCTACTACACGCAAGAAGCGGGCACTAAGCGCACATTCTACGGGGTGAATTCGGTCCCCAATGCCCAAATTGACGGCGGCTGGAATGGTCATGCTGGTCAGATCACGCAGTCCATTTTAAATGACTTCAAATCCGAGCCTTCATTCGTTGACATCAGCGGCTTCTACTACGTGGATAGCCAAACGGTACACATGGAGTTTGATATCGACCCGATGGTGAGCACCAACAAAAATCTCACCCTCAATGTGGCCATTTTTGAGCGATCCACGGATAACAACGTGAAGTCAAACGGGGAGACCATTTTCCATCATGTATTCAAAAAGTTTGTCCCAGATCAAACCGGTACCATGATTAACGGCATGACGGAAGGTCAGACCATCCACAAAACCATGAACTACACGTTTAACGGCAGCTACACGCTTCCTGCCAATGCCACTGCACCGGTGAACCATGCCATTGCGCATACGGTGGAGGAATTTAGCGACTTGAGTGTCATGGTCTGGATTCAAGACAATTCGACTAAGGAAATCTACCAGTCCTTTGAATTGACCCAAAGCGCGGTGGGATTGGACGAGGGCTTCATGCCAAAAGTGGGGCTCTATCCCAACCCCGCCAATTCTTGGATCACCATGGATTTCCGCGGCGTGAAAGAGCCTCAAGCCGATTACCGCATCATCAATGCGCTAGGCCAAACGGTTACCACCGGCAGCTTTGATTTGAGCAATTCTCGCACTCCCGGAGTGGATGTCGCGACCTTTGCCCCCGGTCTATACTTTGTGGTATGGAATACGGAGAGTTACCACGGTTCTGAGTCCTTCCAGGTGGCGCACTAAGCAGCGCCCGCCAATAAACACGAAACCCCGCCATATCTGGCGGGGTTTTTTGTTCGTAGCGGGGTTCATGTCAAGCTTTTGCGCATCAAATATCCGATGGCGAATGCCTTCCTTCTGTGGGTGTACAGGCCAAATTTACTTTATCGTCTTGGCCGCTTGGACCACGCGCTCGCCCATCATGGCCGCGATCAATGCGATGGTAAAGGTGCCTTCAGCAAAGAGCCGAACCAGCAATGCAAATCCTATGAGTCCAATGATTTCGAGGGTAGACCTTTTCAATCCCCACAAATAAATCGCTCCAAACAGAATTTTTAAACCCGAATACAGCACGTTCAAGGGCACATTCGTTTCCAGCAAGTTGTGAACCCCCGCCTCGTGGCTTTGCTCGCCAACGATGATGGAAAGCAGTATGCTCAACATCAAGTAGCCAATCGTCCAGGCCCAAAAGACGCGCGCGCTTACTTCTGTCCGAGCCATCGATCAATTCGGGGTTTGAGTAGCCACAGGACGATGACGCTGCCGTAGATCCAAACGCCAAAGACATATTTCAAAAAGTAGAAATACATGTCTCCCCCGCCGTCCCGAAGAGCGATGAGGCTTCCGATTCGGATCACATTGAAAAACTGCACAACGACCAAGCCGACCGCCATTTGGAGGAGGGATCTCCAGTTCCAACCTCCAATGCCTATGACATACGCCGCATACACAATGGCGAGTTTCAAGCCATTACACCCTTCTAAAATGTTGACCATGTGCCCTGGACGGCCCACATAGCAGCCATCCATAAAACAAGCCCATTCGCAATCCGCCACGCCCAAAGCACGCGCTAGCTCATGGCTGCCTCGGCTGACCCAGTAGGTCACCAGGTCCAGGTCCCCTTCTAGTTCAACGTATTTCAAGTACAGGGCATACAGGATACTGAGCCCAAAAAAGGTGATGAGAAACCTTCCGATAAAGAACAAAAATGGGCGGTTGTTGGCCGCCCATTGGAGAAGTGCGTTCATGCCTTTTTTTTCTTTTTGTATTGACGATAGCCCGCGGCTCCTCCAGCTATCAAGAGGGCGGTAAGGCCGCCATCTAAAGGTACGGCGGGGTTTAGGGGGCCCATTACACCTTGAGGGACCGGCATAGGTGTATTAGCACCTTAAATCAGTCATCTTAACTAAAAAAGTATAAAATGAGAGAAAAATTTAGTCTAAGTCGTTGCTGATTTAGACAACTTAAACACCCATCAACGCACCCCCTTCTTTTCGGCTTTTTTCTGCCGCAAAGCCCATCAAGTGAGACTCAATACTTGCGCCAATCGTGGAAGTTAACAGGGAGGCATCTTCATGCCCCACCGCTTGGATGAAGTCCGACACCAGCTTCCAGTCGCCCCCGCCATGGCCATCCGTTTTTTGCTCCCAAACAGTCTTCTCGCCCGTCCGAAAATCCGTGTGCGTGAAGTGCGTCATATCTCCCACAACATCTCCCATGCTGCCCATCACGCGCGTTCGGCGCCCATGGTACGAAGTGAAGGCCTCCATATTAAATGCGGCGGTTACTCCATTTTCAAAAAGCATGTTCATCGTGTAATGATCGGGCTGGTCATTTTCCATGTGGTACACGCACCGGCCGTAGTTGCTTTCGCGCAAGTAATTCATGATGGCATCCCCATGCATTTCCTTGTCCTCTGGAAGGTCAAAGTGGTGGAGCCATGTTCTTTCACGGTGGTAAATCTTCAGGGCCGAATAGGGGCAGTTGGCCTCCACTGCGCAGCCATCCACACAGCGGGGGGTAGACCCGGCTGGGGCATTCTCCGAAGTAAACCAACTCAAATCCCCATAGGCATTCAGTGATTTAACCGGGCTCCCAACAAGCCAGCGCAGCATGTCCAAATCGTGGCAGGATTTCGCCAGAATGATGGGCGCAGTCGCCACAGAATTGTGCCAGTTTCCGCGCACAAAAGAGTGGCTCATATGCACGTGCTGAATGGGCTCAAAGTGTTGAACAGAAACTACTTTGCCCAGCGCGCCAGACTGAATGATTTCACGCAATTTTTCAAAGTACGGCGCATAGCGGAGCACGTGGCATACGGCTACAATTCGGCCCGTTTTTTCCGCCAAGTTCAAGATGTCTCGACACTCTTTCTCCGAGGGGGAAATAGGCTTTTCAAGGAGAACATGGTAGCCCATCTCGAGCGCTTTCATACAAGGACCATAATGCAAATCATCCGGGGTGGTGATGATAATCGCATCCGCGAACTTCGGTCGCGCAAACACCTGCTCCCAGGTCATAAACCGGTTCTTCTTGGGAATGCTGTGCTTTTCGGCATAGCGTTCATTTCGAATGGCAATGGGCTCCGCGACACCCACAATGTCCAGCTCCTCGGGAAATTGTACCGCATAGTTTCCATAGACGTTGCCGCGGTTGCCTGCCCCACAGGTAATCGCGGTAATCGCCCCTTTGGGCAGGCGTCGCTTGTGAATTTCGGAGGGGATAATCAAGGATTCACCGAATTCATTTTTAGCCCATGCAGACAAGGGCAACACCGCGCCCATGGAAAGGCCTAGCGTTTTTAGGATATCTCGACGTGAATAAGACTTGTTCATGGTTTATCAGGTGCGGTTCTGTCATGAATTTACTCACTTCTTAAAGAACCACCACCAAGCATAAACTTTTGCCCGGAGGCTGGGCATTCCTGGCTATCCAGGGTGCATTTTCATCGCGGACCTATATGCCCGTTCTGCACGCTTTATGCGTAGACTTGGCCACGTTAAAGATGGCCTTAGGCTTGGCCAACCAGATTGGGCTTTTGACCAAAAGGATTCATCCCAAATCACATCCTCCAAAAGCAAAAATTCGTAGGCAGACAGGGTCATTAAATCTCCCACCAACGAATACATCTCGGGCACTTGATCCGGGGTATCCAGCCACTTTCTCATTTGCGTGATATCCTTGGCGTATCGATCCACAAACAAGGCAGGTTTGGTTGCAGCAAAGAACCACGCCAAGCCATCCAGCTCTTTTTCAAGTTTTGTGATTTCCTTGCGACACCCGGGGCAACGCCCTGTTTCTTGAACGGTTCTCAAGCTATTTTGCAATGCCATCAGAGACCGTTGTATCTCCTCCAATTGCCGGCTGACTTTCGCCTTATCTTGATGCGATGATGCCGAATGGGCATGCACCCCAACGGGAAAACTTCCGAACAAAAAAAGCACCCAGAAAAAACGAAAAACAACTTGCATCATGGAGATGGTAAAGGTAGGTGAAGCGCCGTCTCAATTGAGACACATAACGTGGGCGGAAGAGGTCGTCCATGCGCTTCAGGGTCAAGGCATTGAAGCCGATTCGCGAACTATGGAAGCCTATATGAAAAATCAATTTCCATTCCTAGGGCTTAAAAAGCCGCTGCGTTCCACCCTACTCAAGCCCTTGTTTTCGACTGAAAACCTTCCTGAAAAACACCATTTAGAAAGTATTTGTCGTGCATTATGGGCCTTGCCCGAGAGGGAATATCAGATGGTTGCCCTCGACCTCATCCGGAAATTTGAACGGCGCCTCACCCCAAAAGATCTGTCGTGGATGGAGCACTTGATTCGAGAAAAATCCTGGTGGGATAGCGTTGATTTTCTGGCCACCCATCCCGTCGGGTTTTTAGTAGAACGCTACCCCGAAGAGCTCGGCCCATGGTTGGATTCATGGATCACCTCGGATGACCTTTGGTTAAATCGTACCGCCATTATTTGCCAAGTGCTATATCGCCAAAAGACGGACAAGGACCTTTTACGACGAGCGATATGTGCACACATCCGCTCCACAGAGTTTTTTCATAGAAAAGCCATTGGATGGGCCCTTCGAGCTTATGCACAGCAGGACCCTGAGTGGGTCAGGAATTTTGTCGAAGAGCACCGAAGTGCTCTGTCTGGCTTGAGTGTTCGCGAAGCCCTCAAGCACCTCGAATAAAAAATCCCGAGCCCATAAGGACTCGGGATTTCGCACCTAAGCGCTTTAAACGTTTAGAGGGAGTAGGTGATGCGTCCGAAGAAGAAGCGTCCCATGGTGCCCATTTGGACCGCGTCATACATGCCGCCGGTCTCCGTTTCGGAGTCCTGGAACGTAGGCAACTGGTCTGTAAGGTTGTTAACGCCAACCGTGGCGCGCAACTTGGCACCTAACGCATAGCTCAATGAAAGGTCCAACGTCAAGCGAGGATCGTATACGTCATCCGTACCCACCCAGTCTTCAATGACAATCCGATCAAAGTAGGTTCCGCGCAAAGACGCAAACCACTTACCCTTCGTGTAGTTGACGCCCACATTCGCTTTCATAGGTGGCGCAGAGGCCAACAAGAAGAGTTGTTCGCGACGCCCAAAATAGGAGTCTTCCTTACCGGTTAATTGATCGTTCGTGTACACTCGATCAATCGTCATGTTGTTCACGTTAAGCGCCAGGCTCGTGTTGAGCATACCGCCCGCCAAATTCTTGGCATACGTCGCTACAATGTCAACGCCCGTTGTACGCGTGTCTACTGCGTTCGTAAAGAACTGCACATAGCTCACATTTTGGGCTTGTAGGATGCTTCCCACATCCGGATCATCATCGCCAAAGCCACCAGTCAAAACCACACGATCCTTCACATCCATGGAGTAGCCATCCACAGTCAGGGTGATGCCTCGGGCTGGAGCGGCGGTGAAACCAAAGCTCATGTTTTGGGCGGTCTCTTGCTTCAAGGCGGAAATACCTAGGGCCGAAGTAATAGGGTCTGCATTGTTGGCCAACTTCGACTCCACCGCAACGCCTGAAACAAAGTTGGTGAACGTGCTATTGAAGTACAACTGGGCCAAGGAAGGAGCGCGGAAGCCGGTCGAAAACGATCCACGAATCGCAAATTTCTCATTGATGGCATACCGAGCAGCCAACTTTCCATTGGTCGTTTGGCCAAAGTCGCTGTAGTTCTCGAAGCGCGCAGCACCCCCGATCATCAAGCGATCTGAAACGTCCCATTCCACATCTAGGAAAGCGCCCACATTGTTGCGGCCCTCTTTCAATTCATTGCTTGGACGGAATCCGGGGAATCCCTGGCTGCCGCCAGGATAATCCGAATCATAGGTCTGCCAAGAGCCTTCCTCGCCCGCATAGATGTAATAGGACTCCTGTCGAGCCTCGAGCCCAACGGCCACGTTGACACCGTGTCCGGACTCGCCGAAGTATTTATCCCAGGTCGTTCCTGCAAGGTTCTGGCCCAATCCAAAGCCGCCTGCCTTAAATTCTTTAGGCGTAGTGGGGCCCATGGAGCGGTTCAACGTATTGTGAATCCAATAATCAAAGTTGTTGCGGCCGACCGAAGCATAAAAATCCGCATTCCAACCCGCTAGTTCCCCACGCAAGCCCGTAGTCCACGACATGTCTCCGATGGTCGCTTGAATCAGGGGAGAAAAACCATCGGGATAAATACTGGGAATATTTCGGTCCGAACCCGCATCGCGCGTCCAGGCATAGGCGTCTCCTACACGGTTGTTTACACCACCAAAATTGTAGAGCGTCATAGCGCCCACAGGTATTTCGGAATTCAACCAAAGTCCGGCATTCGTACTCGAAGCATCGCCAAATTCCACGCGGTAGTCCCCTGCGTCGCGGAAAGTCTTTGCCTTGGAAGAGTATTCGGCTGTAACATTCACCCAGCCGCCAGCCAGATCAAATCCGGTATTTAGACCCGTTAAACTCGAGCCGCCATCGCCACGCGAGGCCACTCCAAACGCTTGTGTCAGGGTCGTGCCTTTATTCTTTTTGGTGACAATATTGATGACGCCCGCAATCGCATCTGAACCATACTGGGCAGACGCTCCGTCGCGCAAGACTTCAATGCGGTCAATAGCCGTGGTCGGTAGAGCATTCATGTCCGAACCGGTGTTGCCGCGTCCGCGTGTTCCATAAATATTGACCAAAGAGCTCTGATGGCGGCGCTTGCCGTTGACTAAAACCAACGTTTGGTCTGGGCCCATACCGCGCAACGTCACGGGGTCCACGTGATCTGATCCATCGGATCCCGACTGTTTGTTGGCATTAAATGAAGGAATGCTGAACTGAAGGATCTGGTTGATGTCCAGTTGTCCCACTTGCTGGCTTAGGGTCGCCATAGGGAGAACGTCTACCGGGACCGGCGTTTGAAGCACGGTACGGTTTTCATTACGTGTGCCGACCACTTTGATTTCTTCCAGCTTGACTAAGTTGGAATACATCGACGTATCGACAGATTGGGCGGTCGCAGATAGGCTTCCTGCAACCAGCGACACAAAAATGCCGCCATAAAGTGATTTTTTCATTCCGTTGAGGTTAACTGTGTTATACCCCAAAAGGTAGGAAAAATTCAATTCAATGGACGATCTGACCAATAACGGCGAAACCCATAATAGAACGCGAGGAATAATCCTATGACAGCCATTTTAATCCACACCAGGTACCCAGGCCACTCGCCCTGAACCAGTGGGTGGTCCACCGGGGGCGGGTTGTTCACGTACATGTAATTGGAGCCGAGCCAGGCGTTAATGCCCATCATGGCATACCCCACCAAGAAGGTTAGGATAATGACTTTCCAAACGCCGTCTTTGGCCAAGCGTCGCCCGCCATGAACCATTAAATAAACGGGAGCCAAAACCACCAAGCCATGCGCCAAATAAAATTGCAGCACATAGCCGAAGGTCGGTTCGGTCTCCAGGGCGGGAGTCAAAAAGGCTTGGATGCCGCCCAAGGGTCCCCAAAAAGCCAAAAGCTGAAATGCCCAATCTTTTTTGTAGACCAAGTGAATAAAGAGCAAAACTTGACTAAAGCTACACATGTGCAACGGCAAGGACTCTTCAACCATGTAAATGCCATCAAAGAGGGCCATGGCGCTGTACCACACCAGATTGGCCAACGTAAACCAACCTAAAAACTTTTCCCATTTTTCCATCTTGGGGTCGCCCACACGGGGGGCAAAAAAGAAGAGTGCGGCGACTAGGGCCAGCAAGATGCCGTAGCCGGCGTACCAAACAAAGGACCCCACTTCAATGGGTACCATTTCATAGTGATCAGGATTCATATGGATGTGCGTTGGTTCGTGTTAAAGGGTTAAAGCGTTCTTGGTCTAGCCGGCTGGGCGGGGGAGGCCTCATTTCTGGGCATGAAGCTACATGATTCTAGGATTCTGACGCGCGTATGCTTCGCCAAAAGAGGCCCGTCAAGAGCAAATAATGGGCGGCTCCAGCCACCACAAAGCCCACCAAGTAGACAGGAAAGGCATTAAAACTGCCGTCCACACAGACGCGCATACCGTCAATCCATTCCCCAATGATCAAGGGGTTTTCTACCTTGGGGGGCGAGCAAAGGAACATGTAATTGCCGCCCGTCAAATAGTTGGCTAGACCAATCGGAATCATCAAGCCCAGGTTGATGGCCAATACTTTGGCCCATGTCCAACGACCAATGCGCATGCCGCGCACGAAGTGGAAGTACAAGGGAATGATCAGAATGCCGCCGTGTACCACATAGTATTCGATGTACATGTAGGTGGTGTCGCCGGAGGTTAGTTCCGGTGTGAGCAAGGAGTGAAATCCGCCCACAATTCCCCAAAAGAACAGGGGATAGTAGGCCCATCGCCAACCAAATAGCAACAAAAAAATGCTCAAAAACCGGCTAAAGCCGCACAAGTGTAGCTCTAGATTGTCCATAATGTTCCAAAGGTCTGCTTGGACCAGGTGGATGTGCTTGCCAATCCATAAGAGCAGCAAGGCGATACCCCACCCCTTCTCAAAGCGTCGCAGTGCATCCTCTCCGTGTAAGCGTGAGGCAGCGATCCAAATCACCGCGGCATACAGCGAAAAAATACCGATGCCGCCCCACCAGCCTGAAGAGCCCATGGCGTAGACCGCATGTTCAATTTGTAAAAAGTTCATACTGTGCGTTTAGGTCTCCCCAATTTAGGGAAGTCCAAGCACTTAAAAGCTGGGCTTTCGCTTTTCGAGAAACGCCGTGGTGCCTTCAGCAAAATCGGTCGTTCCAAAGCAGGCTCCAAAAATGCGCTGTTCCTCCGCAAAGCCTGGACCCCCTTCTGTGGCCGCATTGACCGCTTGAATCACCGCGGAATGCGCTTGGCCGGAATTCTTTAGAAACTTCGCGGCCATCCCCTGCGCCGCTTCGAGAAGGTGTTCACCCTCCACCACTTGATTGACGAGTCCGTACCGTTCTGCCGTTTCCGCATCGAGCATGCTGGCGCTCAACATCATTTCCATGGCTCGACCCTTCCCCACGAGCTGCACAAGCCGCTGCGTTCCGCCATATCCAGGGATGAGGCCCAAGGAGGTCTCGGGCAGGCCCAAGCGCGCCGAGGAGGACGAAATCCGCACATGGCAGGCCATCGCCAACTCCAATCCCCCGCCTAAAGCATAGCCATTAATCGCCGCGATGTAGGGTTTTTGGGCGGCCGCGACTCGATCAAACAATAGCCTGTGGCCCGTTTCGGAGAGCGCCTCCCCCTCTTTGGGTCCAAATGAGGCAAATTCCGCAATATCCGCTCCTGCCACAAAACTCTTGGCGCCACTTCCCGTCAAGATCACAACCCGGACCTCCGACTGCGTGTCCAGCCATTCAACCGCTTGGTGCAAGGATTGGATGACAGCCTTGTTTAGGGCGTTTAGCGCCTCGGGGCGCTCAATCGTGAGGGTCGCAACACGTTGGTCAATCGAAAGATGCAGGTGGGGAAATTCCATCGTTGTAAATTGGGGGTTTCCCCAAAGATATTGGCCACTAGCCTTACCCTGTGAAAAAGACCCTAAAACGCTGGTTTCAAGATAAAATCGGCATCGGTGAAAACCGTGACAAGCTGGCCTTGCTTGAAAAACGCCTCGCTGCCCTTGCCACTTTGGAGCAATGGGCCCTGCCCGAAGTGCTTCCCATTCCTTCCGAGGCCGTGAACGAAGCCTGGAGTGCAACAATGGATACTTTGGGGCTCAGCGAGCCCTGGAATGCATGCTCTCGCGCCATTCACCGAAGCGACCCCATGTTCCGCTATCCCTTTCAAGTTCATGGAGGGGACACCCTGGCCGTGTTGTCCGAGTACTTTCACACGGGAGCAGAAGCCGTTCTCCAAGTCCAATCGCTCGCTCCAAATGCTGACCGCATCCTAGACTTTGGCGGAGGCTATGGCCGAGTCGGACGATTCTTGACCGCGGGCTTCCCCCATTCTAAGCGTTTAATTTCTGACCCGAAAGCGTCCGCCGTAGCTTTTCAAATCACCCATTTCGGGGCCCTCGCCGATGACCAGCAACCCGTGGATTTGATTTTTGCCGGCAGTGTCTTTACCCATTTGCCCGAAGCTGATTTTCGCTCCACGCTGAACACCCTTCTGGGACGTCTCAGCCGAGGCGGCGCCCTCATTCTCACCTTGCACGAATTCCAAACCAATCGCTTCGTCTATCACCCATACACGGAGGAATCTGCACTGCGCGAACTAGAAGATGTCCTCTCCGAAGACGCCTATGGTTCGGTCTATTGCTCCGAATCTTTTTGGAGGGAAAGCCTTCAGGCGTCCGAAGGCTCATGGTCCTATAAGATTCTCCCTGAACGCTTCGGGGGAACGCAGTTGTATGTTGTGGTTAAGGGGGCTTGAGGGCTTGAGGGCTTGAGGGCTTCGCAAAACAACGGAAAGTCCCGGCGCGCAGCGAAGTTCCACAGCAAAATTTGAGAGGAAAAGAGACTAAACGTTTAAGCATAAAGGCTATAGCGCGAAGCGCGAGCCCTCTAGCTTCAGGGCGCAGCGCGTGCTTCCTAGCCCCTTAACTCTTCAAGGGTAGGCTGAATACGAATTCCGTACCTGCTTCCGTGCTATCATCGACCCAAATGCGGCCCTGGAAGCTCTCCACGATGGTCTTGACAATCGCCAGGCCCAAGCCCGTCCCGCGGGATTTGGTGGTGAATTTGGGCTCGAATATTTGCTCCAATCGATCATCGGGAATGCCGGTACCATTGTCGCGGACAAAGAGGTGTGCTAACCCCTCTTCAAGACGCAGCCCAAAGGATACCAAGGGCTTCCGCCCTTCGGGCACAGATTCAAAAGCATTGTTGAGTAAGTTATTCAGCACACGCAATAGCTGTTCTTCATTGGCGAGGACTATCCAGTCTCCCTCCCGCGGAAGGAGTAAACTGGCCTCCGGATAGGCCGCGTGGCATTCCTTGAGGAGATTTCGCAGAGATACCGTTTTTCTTTCGTGCGCAGGGAGCCGGGTAAACTGGCTAAAATCTCCAGCAATTTGCGTCATGGCATCAATTTGAGCGAGCATCCCTTCGGTGAATTCCTTGATGGACTCCGGGGTGTGTTGGTCGGCATTCATGGCATGCAACTGGGTCATCAGGCGCATTGGCGTCAGTGGATTCTTGATCTCGTGTGCCACTTGCTGCGCCATCTCCTTCCAGGCGCTTTCTTTTTCGGCCAAAGCAAGGGCTTTGGCGTGCTCTTCCGTCATGTCAACCATGCGGTTGTACTCTGCGATGAGGGCACCAATCTCATCTTTCGATGCCCATTTGACGCGCTTTTTGTCCGCTGTACTTCGTGTTGAGCGCATGGCGTCTCCCACGGCATCCAACCCGCGCGTAATGCTACGTGAAAGCAGGTATGCGAAGTAGGCGGCCGCCAAAAACAAAACAATATTGAGGTAGGCCAGGGCTCGGAAAAAAGCCTCATCCTCGACGGGGAGGCTCCGCCCGTCCGTATATGGAACAACCATAATAGCTAAGGGCAGGCCTTCGGAATTGGTGATTTCCGTTGAATAAATCATCACTTCACGCAGGGTGTCTGAGGAAGGATGTATGGTCAAAACCATGTTTCGCTGGTTGCGTATGCCCTCCGGCAAGCGCATGGGGAAGGTTCCATCATCGGTGAGTGCAGGATTGCTTGCCAGCAATAAGCTTCCCTCCATGGCATAAAGGGCTACGTCCATGCCGTGAATATCTGCAATGGCGCAGAGCTCAGAGCTCAGGATATCGGGCAATACGGCGGTCGAAAGGGGGGCCTGTGCTTGGCGTGTCAGCTCATGGGCGACATGAGATTCAATGGCCTGTTCTTTGCGCAGCAAGCGGTCTCGGTGGTATTCCACTTCTTCCGCTCGGAAGTGCAGGCCGCTCACAATGCCCGTTGCGCCAAAGCCAACCAAGACAAGCAAGAGCATGGCGAGAAAAATCCGGGTCCGTAAGGTAATCGTAGGCCAACGCATCAATGACAAATCTAGCGGCAATAATAACGCCAAAGCGCGGCCGTTGGGCCGCGCTTTGTGCAATTAATCGCTTTTAAACGTTTACCCATTCAACGCTTCGGCGCCTCCGACAATCTCGAGGATCTCGTTTGTGATGGCCGCTTGACGGGCTTTGTTGTATTGAAGCTTGAGGCCATCGCGCATGGAGGTGGCGTTGTCCGTAGCCTTGTGCATGGAGGTCATCCGCGCACCGTGCTCAGAGGCCTGTGAGTCCAGCAAGGCCTTGTATACTTGGCTCTTGATGCTCGTGGGAATTAGTTCCTCCAACAAAGACACTTTGGTGGGTTCATAGATGTAATCACCCGCTTGGCCCTCGCTACTCGCAGCGGGCTGTACAGGCAACAACTGCTCTTCCTGCAGCAACTGCACGGCGGCATTCTTGAATTGGTTGTACACCATCACGACCTTGTCATAGTGGCCTTGAACATACCCTTGCATGGCCACTTCGGCGACGCGCTGAGCGCCTTCAAAATGAACTTGGTTGACCACTTCGAGCTCCTCACCCACCACATTCATGGTCTTTTTCAGGAGATCGCGCGACTTCTTTCCTACTGTGAACACGGAGACCGCAGCCCCTTGTGCTTCGTAGGCTTCTGCGACTACTTTGGTCCGCTTAATCACCGAAGAGTTGAAAGCACCACACAAACCGCGGTTAGCCGTCATCGCGATGATTAGCACGCGCTGAATAGGACGCTCCTGAGCGTAAGGGTTTTCTGAAGCGTCCAGCGTGGCCGTGACATTTCCCATCAGCGCCGTCAGCTTTTCGGCATACGGACGCATTTGGATGATGGCATCCTGAGAACGCTTCAGCTTCGCTGCCGAAACCATCTTCATCGCAGACGTAATCTGCATGGTGCTGGACACCGATGCGATGCGATTACGTAGCTCTTTTAGATTGGCCATGGGTCTGTTTTTCTACGAATTAAGCAGTGTAGGCGGGCAAAACTTCTTTCGCGGCCTTTTCGATCGCTTCGATTTGGGCATCGCCCCATGCACCACCGCGCAAGGCGTCCAAAACATCCTGGTGCTTGCTCTCCATGTAGGCAATAAACGCATTTTCAAACGCCTTCACTTTCACCACGGGGACTGCATTCAGCATGCCTTTTGTGCCGATGTAGATGATCGCAACTTGCTTCTCAACGCTCATCGGATCATTCACCTTCTGCTTCAAGATCTCCACGTTGCGGCGACCCTTGTTGATGACGTTCATGGTCGCTGCGTCCAAATCCGAACCGAACTTGGCAAACGCTTCCAATTCGCGGTACTGAGCTTGGTCGAGCTTCAAGGTACCTGCCACCTTCTTCATGGGCTTAATTTGGGCCGAACCCCCTACGCGAGAAACCGAGATGCCCACGTTAATCGCAGGACGAACGCCTGAGTTGAACAAGTCAGCCTCCAAGAAGATCTGACCGTCCGTGATGGAGATCACGTTGGTGGGGATGTATGCCGAGACGTCACCCGCTTGGGTTTCGATAATAGGCAAGGCCGTCAATGAACCTCCGCCTTTCACGATTGGCTTCAATGATTCAGGCAAGTCGTTCATGTTTTTGGCGATGGTGTCATCCTTGATCACCTTGGCCGCGCGCTCAAGCAAGCGGCTGTGTAGGTAGAAGACGTCACCAGGGTAGGCCTCACGACCTGGAGGGCGACGAAGCAACAAAGACACCTCGCGGTAGGCCACAGCCTGCTTAGACAGGTCATCGTAAATGATCAACGCAGGGCGGCCCGTATCACGGAAGTACTCGCCGATAGCGGCACCGGCGAAGGGTGCGTAGAACTGCATGGGAGCAGGGTCTGCCGCGTTAGCCGCCACAATTGTGGTGTAGGCCATGGCGCCCTTTTCCTCCAAGTTTTTCGCCAAGGCTGCTACCGTAGAACCTTTCTGGCCAATGGCCACATAGATACAGTACACGGGCTCGCCCTTGTCGTAGAACTCTTTTTGGTTGATGATGGTGTCGATGGCCACCGTCGTCTTTCCTGTCTGGCGGTCACCAATGATCAATTCCCGCTGGCCACGGCCAATTGGAATCATCGCATCAATGGCCTTGATGCCCGTTTGAAGGGGCTCATTTACCGGCTGGCGGTAGATAACGCCCGGGGCTTTGCGCTCCAACGGCATGTTGTAGCGTGTGCCTTCGATAGGGCCCTTTCCGTCAATGGGATTTCCCAACGTGTCCACTACGCGGCCCAACATGCCCTCACCGACTTCGATGGAGGCGATGACGCCCGTACGCTTCACGGTAGAGCCCTCTTTGATGCCTTCAGCGGCGCCCAACAATACGATACCTACGTTGTCTTCTTCCAGGTTCAAAACGATTCCGCGCAATCCTGTCTCGAACTCCACGAGTTCGCCCGATTGAGCGTTTTCCATGCCATAGGCACGGGCAATGCCGTCACCTACTTGCAACACTGTGCCTACTTCTTCAAGCTGGGCATCGGATGCGAAACCGGAAAGTTGTTGGCGCAGGATGGCTGAAATCTCTGCTGGTTTTACGTCTGCCATGGGGTGGGAATTTAAAAGTCCGCGATGTATAAATTTTTCTCGAATTCACGTTCGAGTTTAGCCAACGAGGATGCCACGGAGGCATCTACTTGCTGATCTGCCACTCGAAGTACAAATCCTCCAATGAGGGACTCGTCGACGACCTGCTCTAATTGGACGTCCGAAGACTCCGGGGTCTGCAACAAGCCCAAAAGTTGGGAGACCTGCTCGGCCGTCAGAGGCGATGCCGAAGCAACCCTTGCGCGAACGACCTTTTTCTCAGCCAAATACAGGCTGGTGTACTTTTCCAACACATCCTCAAGATGTGCCTCGCGGCCGTGCTTGACCAAAAGGGCCAAGAACAAATCCATCAAGGGATCGAGTTGGTTCGAAAACGCTGTAGCCAGCGTCTTCAATTTTTGCTCAGGTTTGATGATTGGGCTCTTCAAGAACACGCGAAAATCGCGGCTCTCCTTGAGGACCGCTAGCAGCGTGTCGCTGTTTGCTTTGATCACATCTAAGGACTGGCGTTCACGTGCCAAGTCCAAGAGGGCTTTCGCGTAGCGGTTTGAAGCGCGCAGAGTGCTCATCTCCTGATTAGTTCATTTTAACATCTTGCATCGCACGGTCGACCATAGCCTTTTGTGCTTCTGCATCCTTGAGCTCCGCGCGCAAGATGCGCTCGGACATGTCGATCGCCAACTGCGCCACCTGGTTCTTCACCTCGGTCATTGCGGCCATCTTTTCATTGTGAATCTGGGCGCGTGCCGCCTCCAACACTTTGGCTGCTTCTTCCGAAGCCGCTCCTTTCGCGTCCGCAATGGTTTTGTCACGCATTGCGCGCGCCTCCTTCAGCATCGCCTCACGCTCTTCGCGGGCCGCTTTCAAGAGTTGCTCGTTGTTGGACTGCAGAGAAGCCATTTCAGCCTTCGCTGCTTCTGCCGATTTGAGGGCAGAATTGATCGACTCTTCACGGTCTTGAACGGCCTTCAAAATCGGCTTCCATGCAAACTTCGCCAAAAGGAAAAGCAGGATGAAAAACGTCAGTGTCGTCCAAAAAATGAGGCCAAAGCCAGGAGTTACGATACCCATTGTTCTTCGTTTCTTAGGTTAACAGTTTCACCGAAAAGGCACGTTTGGCAGCGCTCGCTGCCAAACGGCCTCGTATGTGGTGAGATATTAATTACCCAACAACGCGACAACGATACCGAACAAACCGGCACCTTCAATCAACGCGGCGGCGATAATCATGTTGGTTTGGATTTTGCCAGTGGCTTCGGGCTGACGAGCAATAGCTTCCATGGCGCGACCGCCAATCAAGCCAATACCGATACCAACGCCGATAACGGCCAAACCTGCTCCAAGTGCTGCGATACTTCCGGTCATGATACTAGGGGGATTTGAGTTAAAAATTACAGTTTAGTGGTGTTCTTCGTGCATAGCTGCTCCGATGTACAAAGCAGTTAAAAGGGTGAAAATGTACGCCTGCAATGCGGCGACCAACAATTCAAGTACGGAGATAAACAAGGTCAAGAGAACCGATGCTGGGCTCACCCAAACCGTTTCAAAAATGAAGACCAAAGACACAAGGCTCAGCACGATGATGTGGCCGGCCGTAATGTTGGCGAACAATCGAATCATCAAAGAGAAGGGCTTCGTGAAAATCCCGATGAATTCCACAATGGCCAACAAAGGCTTCACCGCAACGGGCAAGCCTGGCATCCAGAAAATGTGTCCCCAATAGTGCTTATTTCCATTCACGTTGGTGACAACGAAGGTCACGATGGCTAGCACCATGGTGACGGCAATATTTCCTGTCACGTTCGCGCCTCCGGGGAAGAAGGGCACTAAGCCTAGAAGGTTGTTGATCCAGATAAAGAAGAAGATCGTCAAAAGCATGGGCACAAAGCGCTTGTAGTGCGGCCCAATATTGTTCTTCGCAATGTCGTCGCGGACGAACACCACCAAGGGCTCAACAAAACCAGCCACCCCTTTTGGGGCTGCGTTTGGATTCTTCTTGTAGGAGCGGGCAGCAGGCAAGAACAGGAGCAGGATCACCACTGCGCTGAACAAGAGCGCCGCGACGTTTTTCGTGATGGAGATATCCCAAGGAGTGGCGTTGGCCACCTCATGGGTTTCGTGATCCATCTCGGCAAATACGCCATGGTCGTTTGCTACGTCCGAGGCGTAGTAGATTTTTTCGTGGATGTTGACAAAGCGCTGACCTCCTGCTTTCACGACGTGGGTGCCTTCTTGGTCGTGGTGAAATTCTGATGAAGAAAAAACGACCAACCCTTTTTCTGTGTATAAAATCACAGGTAAGGGGATGCTTACGGGGTGGTCATTCCAGTCAAAGAGATGCCAGCCGTGGCTATCCGCAATGTGGTGCATGATGACTTCTGCCGGATTGAATGCCTCTTTCTCCTCCGTCGCGTTCGCAGCGTGCTCGTCGCTGTGTTCCGCTGCGTGGACATGGGCCTCAGCCGCGTGTTCATCCGCCGAATGTGCCTCTTCCGAAGCCAAAACGGCTGGCGATGCCATCAGGAAAAGACCTAAAAGAAAGCAGTTCAGTTTAGTCATGGGGGCTTGCAAAATGCGCGGCAAAGATACTCCGCACACGTTCCAAATCCTACTGTTTCTTGATCCAAAAAATAGCCAGGGCTGATTCCGCCACAAGCAAGAAGAGATAGGCTGCAACAAACTGCAATGCTGCACTTTGGAAATTCGGGGCATTCCGCATCGAAAGGGGGAGAATCACCGCACCCAAACCCAGGAGCATGCGAATCAATCCGCCCACAAAATAGATGGGAATAAATCGGCCAGGCTTTTGGCTTTCCAGGGTCTGCGCTAACCCGAACAAAGCGAAACCGGTTCCCATCCAATAGATATCGCCTACCCAAAAAACACCTTCCCGCTCCAGCACGTAGTAGAACATGGCGTGAAGCATCGCCCAAAGAGCATAGGTCAACAATAATGGGAGTCCCCAGATTTTCATTTTGAATCGTTTAAAACTTGACGAATAATGAGGGTTAAGGCGATTAATGTTGCCGCCAAGGTACAGCCGACCGTCGCCCAAGCCGTTTCTCCTTCTGCCCAACGCCCATCGGCCAAGTCCCACCGGTATCCCGCGTAGGCGCCCAAACCAATCGTCGCCCCCATCTGGAAGGCCATTCCGGAAAATTTTATCGCGTTTTTCATGCCGCGCGCTTAGGCCGCGGAAGCTTCTTTTTTCGCGGCCACGGTATCCGCGGGGGTTGCCGTCGTTTTACGGTTGGCCATGACGCAGGTTCCCGTGAATTGAGCGCCAGACTCGACCGCCAGCTGACCCGTGTTGAGGTCGGCTTGAACATTGGCTGACTGAAGTAGGGAGGTTAACCCTTTGATTTCCAACTTGCCCAACACGCGGCCGGCCAAAGAAGCCTCTTGGGCCCGCACTTCGCCATCCACGGCGCCGGTCGGCCCGACCACCAACTTGCCGCCAACGGACAAGTTTCCTTTCACATGGCCATCAATCCGAATGTCCCCCGGAGAGTGGATATTACCTTGAATTTGGGTTCCTTCCACAATGCGGTTGTGCTCTGCAGAGGCGTCGTTGCGTCGAGGGGCGTTCATCATAGCGTGTACATCATTTCCACAAAGCGTTGGTAGCCTGTGAGGTCTTTGTTGGTGTAAAAATGCGCAAAATTTTGCACGGTTATAGGCCAGTAGACCGGATCGTATGCATTTAAAAATTGGGTCACCGCGGCGGCACGTTTCAATTTGGTCCGATATTCCAGGGCTTCCGTGCTGTTTTTAAAGCCATCCACCGCCACGATTTGGCTGCTTTCATCCAAGGGCAGCAGGCGAATCGACATCGGGCTTCCCGCAAAATACTGCTGATGAAAACGGGCTAGCGCATTGCGCACGTCGTTCGAATTTCCAGCGGCCGAAAAAATGATCAATACCTGGTGCGGTGCAGACAAGGCCTCCGTGTAAGGGCTTGCCGGGGCGTCCGACTCATCCGCCTCGGATGCCAAGGACATCTTGATGTTCCCCGCTGCCACCGCCTGCGGCGTGTTGGGGAAGCCCTCTTCGACCTCGGTCAACGCCGCAATAAACGCGGTGCGCCCCTCTTTTCCGCCGATCGCCTGAGCCCGAAGTAAGGCGGCGCGAGGCGCTTCGTCTATATTCCACGTCGTGGCAGCAAAAACGGCGAGCGCCGGCGCCCAGCGCCGCGCTTCGACGTGATCCACCAAAGAGCGAAAGGCGGCCGTGGCCACGACCGCTTGAGGCGCTTCTTCTTTTTCCCCGCGAAGCAGCCGGGCATAGCGGCTATTCGGGTAGGTTTGGAGGACCCTCTCTTTTTCTGTCTGTGCTTGAATGCCCTCTTCGCGCTGAAGATAGAGGCGATGCAAGGCGTAATGCACGAAGGCCTCTTGTTCGCACCCTGGGTGGTTGCCTAGGGCACAGGCCGACCGAAGGCTGTCAGGCATTCCGCATTGCGCTTCGAGACGCTTGAGGGATGCGAGCGCCTCGTCCAAGTCGCCAATTTGATCCCGGTATATTGCTGCGGCCTCTTGAAGGGCTGTGCATATCAGTCCCTGGCACGAATCGCGTGTTTCCGCCGTGCGCGGAATGGCAGAAAGATACTTTTCTACGTCGTAGGCCGGGTCGATATAGGCTTCCCCACCTCCTAAGGGGTCGTCGGTCGCGGAGGGGCCTCCTTGGTTCATGTTCCCCATGGCCCACGTGCCCGAAGCACTCTGGAGGCGCCAATTATCCACGTTTGGGCGCTGGCCCCATTGCGTGGTAAAGCTGGCCATACCGGCCGCTCGGGCAACTGGATTGTAAAAAATCCATCCTCCCGCTGTAGCGCCTCCTGCGACTGGGCCCGTACCCGCGAGCAAGGCCGATTGGGCATTGAGTTGCGCATTCAGGGCGGCTCGCTCTGCGGCGCGTATGGCTAGTTGCTCTTGCTTCTTCAACTGGTCCACGTAGGCGGTGAATTTAGAGCGCAAAAACGCCTCCGACTTTGTGCCCAAGACCAAGAGGGAGTCGTTCCGATCTATGCTTTGCACCACGGCCATCAAGGCGTTCAGTCCGTCGCGCCGTTTGGACAGCGACTTTTTCAATGCATGCCCCTCGGGGAGAAGCGCAAAGGCCGAGTCAAGGTCCACTTGGGCCCGCGCATAGCGCTTCGCTTCAAAGTGCATCGTTCCACGGTCCGAGTACGCCATCGCCCACAAAATGGCGCGTGCGCTTTGGCCCGCCCCGACACAGCGATCCAAATAAAACAGCCTATTCTTATCGTCTTCTTGTGTTTGGGCTACGCGTGCCAGAGCATAATAAATGCGGTCTTGGTAGGCGGCATTTTTGGGCTCTTTGAGAAGCTTGAGTAGTTCCGCGTACAGCTTTTGGGGACGGCCATCTCCATTGAGCGTCTTGTGCAGCTGGGCCTCCAACAACATGTCATACGTGCCGGGCTGTCCCGCGATGCATCGCTCGAAGGCCTGCCGGGCTAGGACCCGCTCCCCCGCATTTTCATACAGCTGCCCCGCAATGAAGGCATAGCGCGCCCAATCGCGGCGGTTTTTTGTTTTTTCCGCTGCGCGCTGGAGTAGGTCAGCGGCCAATAAGGGTTCTTCCTGGCTGAGGTGCCCTTGGGCGCGAAGAACCATTTGTTCCACTTCGTACCGGTCGGGGACTCCGATGCGTTCCAGCTCATCCAAGGCAGAAAGGGTCGCTGGACCGTTTCCTTGGCGCGCCAGAATTAAGATGCGGTGCAGTTCTGCTTGGTAATACAAATGGGCTTCTCCCGAAGCAAACCATCCATCCGGACTCCAAAAAGGTTTGGGCTTCGCACGGCGGTCCGTATTTCGGGAAACGACCGCATAGGATTCTTGGGCCGCCACGTCCAATCCGAGAAGCGCTTGGGCATCCCCCATGAGGATGTAGGCATCATACACCACGTGGTTTCGCTGGTCACCGCGAAACATCATCGAGTGCTCTTGGATGGTTTTAGTGGCCTTCTCGATCGCGCGTTTTAGGCCGGCCGAAGCGGCAGAGCCATCCTTGGCTTGCCCCCATGGGTAGAGGTCTAGCACCCGATCATAGACGTCTACGTGCTCTGTTTGCAGGGATTTGAGCGCTTCATCAAACGCTTCCTGGCCATTGAAGAGCGGGTTGAACCGCGACGTCATTTGATGGTAGGTTCGGTTGATGGCCCGGTCTTTGGTCCGGCTGCACGACCACCCCGCCAGAGCCATGCTCGTCCAGAGCATGATTCGGAAAATGTGGGAGGGGAGGGCTACCTTCATGGACAGATTGGGGTCGAACACAACTAACGACTCGGCCCCAAAGTTATTTCATGGAGATGGGCCACGCGGAGCCAATATCTTTGTAATGCATGGAAAAGAAGGAGAAACACCCCAGGCGATGGCATAAACTGCTCCGAAAGTACCGCGTGGTGCTATTGGACGAGGCCTCTTTTGAGGAGCGGTTTTCTATGGTCTTGAGCCGCTTCAATGTCTTTATTACCGTGGGAACAACTGCCGTAGTCCTGATCGTGAGCACCATCCTCTTGATCGCCTACACCCCTCTTCGCGAGTACATTCCCGGCTATGCGAGTACAAATTTGCGCCGCTCGGCCATAGAGCTTGACCAAGAATCGGATTCTTTAACGGTGCAGGTCGCCTACCAAGAAGCGTTCATTCGCCGCCTGCAAGCGGTCTTGGATGACGCCTTGCCCATCGACTCGCTTGGAAGCGCCTCCACGGTTCCCGCGGGCTGGAATCCTGAAAAATTGAAGCCCACAGATCGGGAGTTGGCCTTGCGCCAAGCCGTAGCCGACATGGAAGCACAGGGCAAGGGCACCATTGATCCCGACAAGGACTTGATGCGCCCCCTTGCGGGTGACGTTTTGGCTCGGCAACGGATGGGCCGTCGCGAGTTTGGCATTGCCCTTGGGGGCGTGGAGGGAGACGAAGTCCTCTCCATGAAAGACGGTACGGTCATATCCGTAGAGGGTACGCCGTCCCTGGGTTTTGTGGTGCTGGTGCAACATGCGGGCGGCGGCGTGGGCCGCTACGGCAACCTGGGTAAAACGACCAAGCGCGCTGGGGACTACCTCAAGCAAGGCGATGCGCTGGGAACATTGGGCGAAGCGCCCGAGGGCGAAGCCGCCTTTGCCACGGTACAATATTGGTTGGGAGGAGAGTCCCTCAACCTTGAAAAGCTTTTAGGACTTTAAAGAGCATATGGCCACATTGAAAGAGATTGGCGCCCGTATTTGGGCCGCCCTCGCTGAGCGCGAAACCCAAAAATGGGCCTCCAAGCCGGTAGAAACACAAGACGCCGTTCTTCACCGCTTGCTGCAGGCGGCGAAGGATACCGCCTTTGGCCAGGACCATGGCTTTGCAGAGATTCGCTCGTATGCCGATTTCAAAGCCCGCGTGCCGCTTCGTGACTACGAAGGCCTGCGTTCCTATGTGGACCGCGTGGTGGACGGCGAATCCGATGTCCTTTGGCCCGGCCGGCCCTTATACTATGCGAAAACCAGCGGCACTACCTCGGGCGCCAAGTACATCCCATTGACGAAGGAGTCCGTTCCTTACCACATTAAATCCGCTCGCAACGCGCTGTTTGCGCACATTCGGAACACCGGAAGGACCGGCTTCTTGAACGGCAAAATGATCTTCCTTCAGGGTAGTCCTGAGTTGGAAGACAAAAAAGGTGTCGCCTTGGGCCGATTGTCTGGTATCACCGCGCACTTCGTGCCCAGCTACTTATTAAAGAACCGCATGCCCTCATGGGAAACCAACTGCATCGAAGACTGGGAAACCAAAGTGCACGCCATCGCCGAGGAAACCTACAACGCAGATATGACCGTCATCAGCGGCATCCCGCCTTGGGTGCAGATGTACTTTGAGCGCCTAATGGACAAGACGGGCAAGAAAACCATCGCAGAGATCTTCCCGAATTTTGACCTCTTTGTGACGGGGGGGGTGGCCTTAGAGCCCTACCGGGCACGGTTGATCGAACTTTTTGGGAAAAATGTTCCTATCCTGGAAACGTATCCGGCCTCCGAGGGCTTTTTTGCCTACCAGGACCAGGCGGACAGCCCCGACTTATTGCTGCTTTTGAACAATGAAATGTTCTACGAATTTGTGCCCGCCGACCAGTTCTTTGAGGAAAATCCCCCGCGCTTAAGCATTGGCGAAGTCGAGCTGGGCGTAAACTATGCCCTGATTTTGAACACCAACGCGGGCCTCTGGGGCTATAGCATTGGCGACACGGTGCAGTTTGTGTCGAAGGCCCCGTACCGGATTCGGGTCACGGGCCGAATCAAGCACTTTATCTCCGCCTTTGGCGAACATGTCATCGGCTCCGAGGTGGAATATGCTATGGACCAAGCGCTCATCCAGCACGGCGGTTTGGTACGTGAATTCACCGTAGCCCCTAACGTCAACCCCAGCGAAGGTGGCTTGCCCTACCACGAATGGCTCGTGGAGTTTGATGAGCTTCCAAAAGATTTAGCCGCCTTTGCGGCCACATTGGACACGGGCATGCGCACGAAGAATGTCTACTACGATGATTTGATTGTGGGAAGCATCCTGCGTCCTTGCGTGCTGCGCAGTTTAGGGCCTGAGTCCTTTATCCGTTTCATGAAGTCCGAGGGAAAGCTCGGGGGACAGAATAAGGTGCCGCGCTTGACGAACGACCGAAAAATTGCCGAGGCCCTTCTGGCCCCATTAAAGGCCTAATTTTCCGTCATCGGGGGCATAGCCGAAGTCTTGTTCTGTGGGGGCCAGGGACGCCGCCACGGCCAATCGATCGCAACGCTCATTTTCAGGATGGTCGTTGTGGCCCTTGATCCATGTGAACTGTACCTGGTGAGGTTCCATGGCGCGCAATAGCCGCTTCCACAGGTCGGGGTTTTTGACTTTTGCCCACCCTCGCCGTTTCCATCCGCCAATCCAATTCTTCAGAAAGGCATCGACAACGTATTTGCTGTCCGAAACGACGGTGACCTCACATCCTGGCACTTTGAGCGCCTCCAGTCCCACGATCACCGCTAAGAGCTCCATGCGGTTATTGGTCGTGTGGTAGAAGCCACCGGACAGTTCTTTTTCGTTGGACCCGTGGCGCAGGATGGCCCCATAGCCTCCGGGGCCAGGATTGCCCTTTGCGGCGCCGTCTGTATACAGTTCTACGCGGGGCATTGGTCGGGATGGGGTAAGGGGCGGTTCATTAAAATGGCTTCCACCACGCGCGGAAAAGCCCAGTGTTCAGCCCGCAAGATGCGGGCTTGCAACGCCTCGGGTGCTTCGCTAGGGAACACGGGAACACGGCACTGGAAGAGCGCCGGCCCTTCGTCATAGTGCTCCGTAACCTCATGGATAGTGAGGCCGGATTCCGTCTCGCCGGCGGCCACTACGGCCCGGTGGATATGCAGACCATACATCCCCGGTCCGCCGAATTTGGGCAACAGTGCGGGGTGCACATTCCAGATTCGGCCGGGAAAGGCTTGAATCCAGCGCAAAGGAATCTTTTTTAGGTAGCCCGCGCAGAGAATCGCCGAAATTCCACACTCCCCCCA
>Ga0208928_1000026_pt1 | contig 37801 bp, 39 predicted proteins | sample Colrivmeta1547A3_FD_187641 | JGI IMG/M metagenome (GOLD analysis project Ga0208928, IMG submission 187641) | Estuarine microbial communities from the Columbia River estuary - metaG 1547A-3 (SPAdes) (version 2) | ecosystem: Environmental > Aquatic > Marine > Intertidal zone > Estuary | place... | reverse complement strand
GCCTCTCGACTAGGAACCCATCTTTTTTCATTTACCATATAACTTATAAATATATAGAGATTGTCTTTAAATAGCGAATGCTTGTATTGTAAAATTAATTAATAATATTTTTAGCTGTTTATAACCTCGAAAAGTTATTACATTTTGCTTTACTAATTTAGTCAGACTGTATTCTAGCATATGACTTTCCAATATATGACTTGTATTTCACATTTGCCTCTTCTATAAGAGACTCTATCTTTATTAGCAAGACATCCAGGTGAGCTGTTGTATTAATATCACTAATATATGTAAATCTTAGATTACATAAACCTGCATACATACTATTACTTTCTTCTAGTAATATAGATAGGTCTTTTAAGATTGTGGTGTCGTAGTTTGGATAAGTAGAATTTTCTTTTGAATTATAAATTGAATTCAAAACTACCCCTAATTCATGTATTATATTGGAAATTTCATATATAGTTTGCCTTCTAGAATCATGATTGAATATCCTATATAGTCCTTGTAAATACCCAGACTTTGATACAGCTACTAGTCCATCATAACTCTTACTTACCTTGCCATTCTTTTCAATTTTCCCAAGAACTTTTAGATTTACAAGAAGTTTATCTGGAAGCATCTTAATATACATGAATGGAAAAAAAATGATAAACTAGCGTTTGGACTATTAGAGACTATTTTGTACGTTGAAACAATAAATAATTTATAATCATCCTTAGATATGGACTTTAAAACTAGAGTCGATAGTCTAAAGACTATTCGTAACGATATTAAACAGAATCGCTTAATTCTAGATGATTCTAGGTCAAAATTCGGGTTGGATAAATTAAAACCTCTTATACGAGTTGAAAAAATAAGCCAAGTTAGAGGTTGTCCTCATCATGCTGTAAAGGATGATTTGCATTTTAGTGTAAAAGCAGTACCTACAAGAAGTGATTTCCCTTCTGAAAATCACCCAAATATGATTGAATATATATTTTTAAAGGAGTTCAATGACAATCTTGTATTTAAGGGAATTTCACCACATATTACAGGTTATCTCGGAGCAAAGAGAGTTAAAACAGATTGTAGAGGGTTAAAACATCTTACATTTAAGGCTTTAGAGATGGAGAGGGTAATAAAGAGTAAAATATTATTGATAATATCTGAATACATCGATGGAGGAAGTTTGGATGAGTATAATGATACCAATTCTTTATCTGTACGAGAGTGGAAAATGTTGATTTTTCAAGTTATATATACACTATACGCTTTACAAAAACGTTACAAGTTTATGCATAATGACTTGCATTTCGGTAACATTCTTGTATCAACTGGTCACTCTAAAGACGAAATAAGTGAATACATTGTTTTTGATAAAAATTTCTACACGAGTGGCACAAGCATCTCTCCAATGTTGTGGGATTTTGAATTCTCGGAAATTTATAAACCACCAAGTACTATGTCTGTCCATTTCCATAATAAATTGATACAAGTAAGTGATGCTCATTTGTTGAATGAATATGACCCTTATTATGACTTGCATTTTTTCTTGACATCATTGTTAGAACTAGACATTCCAGACGAAGTATATAATTGGATACTAAACTTGTATCCGAAACAAGTCATCTCACAAAAATCACTCCAAGAATTCAGTATAGTAGAAAAAAGAGTGAATAGTAATCTTAGCATAACCGATAATACTAGTGATAGAAGTGATAGAAACTCTAGTACTGAATCTGATGACAGTTCAGACAGTTCAGACAGTTCAGACAGTTCAGACAGTTCAGACAGTTCAGACAGTTCAGACAGTTCAAGTAGTATTGTTAGTTTAAATAAAGGGTATATAGAAGATGGGAGATTATTAAAAGGAGTAGGTGAAAGTTTGGCCCTACCTACCACAGATATATTATTACATGATGAATTTTTTAATGACCTATTAGTCGTACCTGAAGGGGCAGTAACAGCTAAATATATTAATATTTGATTTTTACAATACAAGCATCCACTAAAGACACATTTCTATATATTTATAAGTTGTATGGTAAATGAAAAAAAGATTGGTTCCTAGTTACTAAATGTACTTTGCTTGAGTTGTGTTTGTATATTAAAATTATTGTAATTAATAAAACATTATGAAAGAGACTCTTATAAGCGAATTAGACAAAATAGAAATGACTCCTCCTGTACAACAGGATAAAGTTACAACAAAACAAATAAGAAATCAAAAGAATACAGGCATAATCAAACCAACTGATACAATCAAGAACAAATTATTTAGTGAGAATAACATTGCATTGTTTATCTTATTATCAATCGCGTTTCATCCAGTTATTAATGGGTATATAAATTCTACATTCAATATGGGAGGAGTGACGTTCCTTATCAAGGCGCTAGCTGTATGTGTAATATTCTTTGTCTATATAGAATACATGTAATGGATTACATAATTATAGATTATATCTGTAACCAAGTTAGATATAGAAGTCATAAATTGAATTTTGACTCTGTCTGAGACCAAATTGGATATGGAATATTTAACAAATAATAAAATTCTCAACTAGAGTTTCCAAATGAGTATAGTATTGGCTCTACAATTTCGCAAAAATATTTTTGTTGAATGAATATGATTAGGCAAAGATATAATGACAATATAATAGCTCTACCTTTTGGAATATCATGACTTCGTAATGCGATGTAAAGTAGTATACTTGACACTAGAGTAAATATAATATTCATAGTATATGTTCTCAAAAAATCATTGTATTTTAAACAAGTCTAAAGTAATTGATTGCTTTCTTACGACATGAATTTTAACGTCATAATTCCTTGTTGTATAGTCAAAACGTTATACATTAAGGCATATACATGTAAAAAGCATATAGGATTATTCTTTGACATTTTCAATACAAGTGTGACGTCGTCAAATTTCGAAAGGTTTAATGTACCTGAAGGTTGGTTATCATATGGTTTAATACAGAAAGGGAGAGTGTAAACATATTTTAATGGAACTGACTTATGTATCGATGCAGCATATCCTAAGCGATTCATGACTTCTGGTAGAAAATCAAACCGATTCTTTCCATCCAACACAAGAGATATCTCAGAAATCAGAGGTGTATTGTCTATAATCTTGGAATAATTGTAGTAATTATTGTTATCATTACTTGTTTTTTCAACACATGCAAACATTAGTTCTTTACATGGATTGTTAAATTGTAATTTAGCATGATATATCCCAGAATTCTCAGATATTTGCTCTTTACCATTATATTTAACCTGTTCTATCAAAAATGTATGACTAGAGTCTTTAAACAACGTCTTTGCAGAATCATCTATATAAATGTATTCTACAAGTATTTCTGATTCAATGATATTACTGTCTATAGGTGGAAGTCCGTCATAATTTATACAGTCTTGGAAATTTCTTAATTTGAATTTAACAGACATATTTTGATTAGGCATAGCAATTATAGGTAAGGACATTTTATAATTTCGCGTAAACCAGAATCTAAGAGGTATAATCATATCATTATCAGCTTCTGCGTTAAATTTCGATGATATATATGTATCACTGCGTAATATTCCTAAATTAGCACCCAAGTCATTATCTGGTTTTTCAAACGAATCATGAATGTCATAGTATCCAGGGTAAAATGTATCAACTACTACTCCAGAAATCTCCAAGTCTATCCCTTCTTTGAATATAGCATAACCGAGTGTGTCACTCCAAGACAAATATGTACCAGAAGTTCTAGTCAATTTTGGGACTTTGATTCTAAGATACAATTTTGATAAAAGGTCCCCCTTTAATGGTATAGTACAAGAGCTTGTTTTTCCAAAATCAAACAATTCATTTGGTTGTAGCCTTACAAGTTCTGTTGCAAAATTTATGTATTGGTGATACTTGTATTTAAACATATTTATGGAAGGAGTGGCCGTCAAATAAGCGTCTTGCTCTCCCTTATTCTGTAGTTGAAGTACCGATGCTACCATTTAAATTACTTTTAATAAAAAGTATGTAAAAGTAACGAAAAACATTATACTTTGTACTTTCAGTATGGAATAATTCCATTATACACACGCTTCAGTGACCTCTCGTAAAAGCACCTTCATAGTTCCATAAGTAACATTAAAGATTTCACCTAGCAACACCCGTCGTTCATCTTCTACTGTTGCCTTTTCATATACATTTTTAAAGTCTTTGACGTAATTATATACGTCATAATATGTATTGAATGATGCGTTTGTGTTACTAATAGAAGATATTCCACTTGTAGGGGTGTTTCGGAGACGATTAAACATATTTTCGCTTTCTGAATTAAAGGTCTTGTATGATGCAAAACGACTAGGAGCTTTCAACATAAGCAATGATGATGCATAGAATTGCATAATCGAATGAGTATCAGTGATTATATTCATCATTTCATTAAACGTAGCTTTATGCATCTTGCATTTTTCTGCATCTTCAACGCATTTTTGTACTTGTTGTGCTTGCTCTACTTGCTGTGATTGAGCGTTACCCATTGTATAATTTATACCATATAAAAAAAAAAATTTAAATCAAATGTGTAAATAAACAAACATCGCACTTAACGTGATGATAACCATTGTAAGAGATATCAAGTCGCCCAAGTCTAGTGATTAAACAATGCTGATGGTACATTAAGATTAGTCAACTATTTGGATAAGTCTAGTATTTAAACAAAAAATTCTATTGTATTACAAGGGATGAAAAGTTATAAAAATATGCTATGTACCAATTGTGGTACAAGAGGGCATATATTACGAGATTGTGATGACCCTATCACTAGTTTTGGAGTAATATCTTATATTGTAATAAATTCACCAGATGAAGAGGTCGGAGATACGAATAAAGAGCTTGACAATATATTAAAAGATGCATGTGTTGAAAATCCTATTAGTACTTATCCAAAGATAAAGTTGCTATTGATACAAAGAAAGGATACTATAGGATATACTGATTTTATAAGAGGGAAATATGACTCTTCAACTTCACCTGACAATTTGGAAATGTATTTTACAGAAATGACAAAAAATGAGCAGCAACGTCTTGTCGAAAATAATTTCGATGATATATGGAAAGACCTATGGGTAAACCACTATTCTAGGTCTTATAATAATGAATACGAGCGTTCAAGGAGGTTATTTGAATCATATAATATACAGGAATTGGTTTCACGGTATCCTACATCGTATACATTTTCAGAGTTTGGATTCCCAAAAGGGAGAAGAAATATAAGAGAAAAAGATATGGAATGTGCTATGAGAGAATTCCATGAAGAAACTGGTTATGAGCCAGGCGCTCTACAATTTACAGGCGAGAGAATTATTGAAAATTTCATAGGTACTGATAATATTAATTATAAGCATATATATTATATATCAAAAATGTCTAATGTATATAATAAGCCATTCTTTGACCGAGAAAACAAACATCAAATGGAAGAAATTAAGAATGTTGGTTATTTTGATTACAATGAAATTATGGCATTATTGAGACCATACGACATAGAGAAAAAGGTAGTAGTTGAAAAAGTTTTCAATCTCATACGGGATTATGAGTTTGGTCAATCATCAGTGAGCGTATGAATTTACTTTTTTCAAAATCAGTCTTTTTAAAATAACAAGTCTTATCGGCATCAGTCAAGAATTTTTTAAAATTTGTAACAAAAACAGTTAGTAATTCTAGTACATACTCAGTGTACTCGACATCTTTATAAACACGTATACTTTTTGATTCGCCTTGAAAACACTCTTCTAAAACCACAAAGTCTTTATCTGGTATTAACCACATATATAATTGAATTTGAGTGTTTTCATAATCCCTGACTCTATTGAAAAATCCCTTTATTCTATTTTTTATTTCTACAATGTAATTGTCATGGATTCCATCTACTCTACCACATAACCACATTCCTTTTGAAAATTCCTTCTTGTATAACTTGTTGTCTCTTTGTAGAATGACGTCATTCTTTTTGTTAAAGATTTCAACAGATTGTGGCTCTGATACAATGCCATGTGTAGTATTTACTACACTTTCTATACATTCAGATACTTTACTTTTCGTTTCTGTATCTATATATAAAGTATCAAGGATAGACTTTGCTACTTGTTTCTTCTCATCTGTAGTCTTGTTTGATAAATTTATCTCTTTAACACGTTCCTTACCGAGATATTTTTCCATTTTTTCAATCTTTGTTAAACCAGAATCTTTCACATTGTCTGCTAATGTGTTGTCTTGTTTCATTTCCAAGATTGTCTTATTATAAGATTCTGGGTCATTATTCTTCCATAATCTTTCAAATGGGGTAATCATATCCCATTTGTTTTGGCCTATAAAGGCTGATACATCACTTACGTTTACAAACATTTGGTTGGTGTTCTCTTACAAACTGTATTTCAGTTTTAAATACGAAAACTGATATTTAGATTTTGTTGTGTTTAACACTATAAAATGGACATCAAAACCTTTACTGAATTTGTAAATGCGATTGGATATACTGAAAAGCTCTCTGTGAACGACGTAGAAAATATACTTGATAATTTGAAAAATCCTGATTTCGATATCAAACAATATATTGACAAGTTTAAAAGACATAAACTTACAGAAAGGTATTTGAGGAATACCGAATTAGCTTTATCTGGAAAGACCCCGGAGAATCAATTGTGTGTACTTGCTGGAATTTTGGATATTGTCTATAACGATTTTTGCACGAATTGGGAGAGGTATAGTGTAGAAGAATACAAACCAAGGGCTCGTTTTATAAGAGCAATGACATTTATGGACAAGAAGAATACAGGATTTATTGACAATAAAGCTTTTGTTAAATGTATTACCACGTTCGGTAATGACCCAGTTGACGAAGATGTAGCTTACGAAATGCTCAAGGAACTTGACCCAGATTATGAAAGGAATGGAAAATTAGATATTATCAAATTTGTAGACACGGCAATGGCTAAATGAGTGATGGTCATCTCTTTTTTAAAATTTCAACTATCTGCTTTGTTATATCAGAGATTCTTGGCAAATTTGGAAACTCTTGTCCTATATACACTCCTATAACAAGTACAATTATATCGTTAAGCATTTGTTTGTATTAATAGTACATTATATATTTTTAAGACATCTAGAACGTCACTCTTTTTTCTGTGTGTATTCTAGAGAATGCCACAAGTCTGCGTAAACCAATATTATGCATTTTTTATAGTTGTACTAATTACATTACTACTTACATTTGTAGTGTATACATACTTTTCATCTGAAAATTTTACTCAAGTTAATCTAGAGAGAGAAATGTCTAAAAAGCAGTTGATAGAAAAGGTAGAAAGTCTCAAAGAAAAACTTCACGAATGTATGGTAAATAACGAATATTGCAAATCAGACCTTGCAAAAGAGAAGGTTTTAAAGACGAAATCGCAACCACACGTAATCGTTCAAACCAATACACAACCAAACTCTCCAGTGCGTGATTACAATTCTAACAATAATTATCAACAGGTAGGTATAATTCACAATTCAACTGGAAGATTCCCATTGTATGGGAGACAAAAGTACCCTAATAACAGCTCAAAATGGGAATACTATGCTATAGATGAATCTAGGAATAGATTACCTATAGAAGTCAAATCTGTAAATTTCAATGAATTATATACAAATGACACAGTGAATGTCCCAATTCTTGGGGGGACATTTACTATAAGTCTTTACGAATATAATAATTTCAGGTACGTTGGTTGAAAAGCCTGTTTCAGATTAAATATATGACTTGTATTGTCTTTGACCGACAATACTATCATTAACTGGATTTTCCATAATGTACATTGGTGAATTGGCATCTTTGAGATAATTATAATGTGCTTGGATTTCTTTGACAAGTCTTGGTAGAATGTACTTTAGAGTCAATTCATTGAGTCTAGATAATTCATCTGTATACTTTTTCCTTAACTCTGGTTGATTCTTAATAGGGATTCCCTTTTTAAAGTATTCTGGATGCTTACCATACTGGAGGTATATATATCTCATTACTATCATTAATTCTTCAACAGATTGGTTGTCTATTACTAGATTCGTTTTTTTATGTACATTAAACTTTAACAAGTCCTGAATATTCTGGATGTTTGTACCTGAAAAAAATGCATTTGATAACGGAGTTGGTTGTACATTATGCAAGACTCGATATGTATTGTTATTTAGCACTTGTTTGCTATTATCACTTAATTGATAATTGCCTTTTCCTTCAAGTGACTTTGTAGAGTCATCTATTGTAGTCTTTTTGTAAACAATGTCTTTGATAGATGGCAATTTGGAAATCGTCTGTTCAAATAACTCTGGCTTTGTACCATTAAACATTACAATACACTTGAAAAAAAAGTTGGAATTTTTAATAAGCGTTTCCTTTATTAGATTTTGGACAAAACCACTTGGTTTTGTCTAAAGTAGGTCTATATACATTATTGATGTTTGATGCAACCAACGTTCCATTGTGGTTATAATAATCCCAGTTTTGCAAACAGTTATCGTCCCTACTAGCATTTTTAATGATATCATCCTTATCTGAGGTCATTCTAAACCATTTTTTTCCTGCAATCTTTGGTCTATCTTTTTGTAGTATATCTTCTGTTTTAGTTGGACACCATGATTTACCAGGTGGAGAGTAAATGTTAGTGAAGCCTTTGACACGACCTATTAACATTTGATTATTGTCATCGTAAAGTGCCCAATTTTTAACACAATCTCCTTTATGAACATCAGAGCCATGCCATCTCCAGTTTCCAGTTGCAGTTTCCACACCCATATTTCCTTTGGCGATTTGGTCTGTTGTTAATTTAAATTTTTTGGTCGCTGTTTCATTAACAGGGTATGGCGTGACAAACTTTGAAGCTGGTGTAGTAGTCGTTATTGGTGTAGTAGTCGTTATTGGTGTAGTAGTCGTTATTGGTGCAGTAGTCGTTATTGGTGCAGTAGTCGTTGCAACGTATACAGGTAAAATAGGAGCTGCTACAGTTACTTCAGGTGTAGTAGTAGGGGTTTTCTTTACGGCGAAATAAGTACCAACTCCTCCACCAATAATACTACTGCAACATAATAGTACGACGATAATAATGACAATAATTGTAGTTTGGTCCATTGATTGATATATTCTATGTATATAAAAAAAAATGTAGAGAATTCGTGTAAATATGAATTATTTGTTAGCGATTTTACCATCTCCTCCAAAGATTAGTGTCATCAATGAGCTTATTGATGGAATAATTATACAAAATATCACTAGTAATGTTATGACAGTGTTTAACTCGATTTGCATTGTATATAGTTGCTCAAAAAAAAAAATGAATTTTGAGTAATGGGAATCAATACAATGTACTTGTCAAAAAGTGGTTACTGTATACGAAAGAATAGTTTAACACAAGAACAAATTCAAAAACTTAGGACTGACTTGTCTGTATCTCCTTTAATTGATACTAAATACGTTAGTCATTCTGAAAGTTACTCTATTTACAATGAAAGTAATAATATTATTAGTATACCGAAAATGTATGGTTTACGAGCATTTGGGAGTTGCATTCAGTTGAAAAGTTATCTAGGTAAGGATTTTGATTCAAATATTGAATTCAATGGGACTCTTCTTCCAACACAAGAGACTCCTGTAAATCTACTTGTAGATGCATGTATGAAAAAAGGTGGAGGGATATTATCATTGCAGACTGGACAAGGAAAGACTGTATGTGCATTGAATGTCCTAAGTAAATTGGGGGGAAAGGCTCTCGTGATAGTCAACAAGGCATCTTTGATGTCACAATGGAAGACTGAGATTCAGACATTTCTTCCTACTGCTCGAATTGGGCAAATACAAGGCGATAATGTAAAGGTAAATGACTGTGACGTCGTGATTGTAATGCTACAAAGTCTTTCTAGGCGAAATTATCCACTTGAAGTCTTCCAGGACTTTAAAGTACTAGTAGTCGATGAGATTCAAAACATTGCTAGCAAGGTCTTTTCAAAAGTATTATTCAAATTGTGTTGCAAATACACTATCGGATTGTCAGCAACACCTAAACGAAGCGATGGTTGTGAGAGAGTATTTGAATGGCATATAGGCAATATTATATACAAGAGTGAAGCCATACAGTCAGGGCTTCCTCTTGTCATATTACGCAAGGTACTCTTTACTGAAAATTACAAAGAAAGGGTTACAGATGGTAAAATACAATTTACGAGTATGATAACGGATTTAGTATGTAATAAGGAGAGGAATAGTTATATAGTAAATTTAGTCAAGGATTTTCTTCGTGATGAGCATAGAAAGATTCTCATTTTAAGTGAAAGAAGGAGTCATCTTGAAAATTTGTACAAATTACTTGCAGAATGTGATTCAGGGTTATTTCTTGGGGGAATGAAGGAAAAAGACCTTCAAGAAACTAGGAAAAAAAGAGTTATTTTGGCTACATTTGCAGCATTCTCTGAAGGTGTATCAGAGAAAGACTTGAATACACTGATACTCGTTACACCAAAAAAGTATATAGGTCACTTGAAGAATTCTTCCAAGAATGAAAAGGGTTCAATGACACAAATCTGTGGAAGAATACTTAGAAAGTCACACACACATGCGAATCCTGTAATAGTAGATTTACAAGATAATTTTTCAGTGTTTAAAAGTCAGAATTTTGGTAGAAATGTCTTTTATAAAACTTATCCTACAGCCATTCATAATTATGAGAATGTGGATTTACATGCAGAGTACATACGAATGTCGAATGTCAATGAACGTAATCAAGAATGTATTATAGAAGACGACTAAGCATTTAATGCTGTATCAACTTAGGACATCTATAGTATTATTCACATTCAGTACCGATACATCACTGATTAACACGAGTACTTTTTAAATGCGTCCATTTAAATATAGTCTAGAAAATGAATACCCAGTAATACCAAGTAGAAAATGAATTGTAAATTTCAAATTGTAGTGTATTGTAATGAAGAGAATACATAAAGAATTAACTAGTCTGTTAAAGACGCAAAATTCAAGAAAATTATTGGAAAATGACTTTATAATTAGCCCAGAATCTACTTTAGAATGCATAAAGGTCATTGTAAAATGCCCACAAGATAGCTTATATAGGCATAAGTTTGTACGTCTAAACTTTAATATTCCCGAGAATTACCCATATGAGCCTCCTTCAGTACAATTCTTGAATCATGACCAATCTAGAATACATCCAAATATGTACGAAGATGGTAAATGTTGTGCTACAATTTTGAATACTTGGGGTGATAGAATCGATGAAAAATGGACTTCATGTATGTCTATCGAGAGTGTAATAGTTGGATTCATGTCATTATTTGACAATGACCCTTATGTTCACGAGCCAGGTAATAGAGGAGATGATTCTTATAATATTTACGTCTTGTACCAAACTTGGTATACATGTTGTATTGAATACTTGGTAAATGAGACTGATACTTTATTCACTAATTTTATCAATGAATACATTAAAGAAAACATTGATGATATCTCTAGATATATAGATTATTGTATCTATCTTTATCCATACGGCGAATACTTTACGAATTGTTATGACATAGACGCATATGAACTAGACTATCAATATGTCAAATATGTCATTCTTGGAGCGTCAAAGAAATTGACGCAAGAGATAGAGTCTCCAATAACAGAGTCTTATATTCCGAATGTTTCTCGCGACAATTGTCTCGTATGTTATGACACACGGGGTATAGACGATTTTTATAAAACATTGTCTTGTGGTCACAAGTTTCATATATTGTGTATAGAAGACCATATGAAATACAATCAAATGCTGTGCCCATTATGTAGAGCAATGATAAGCATAAATGATTATAAAGACATTACTTCAAAGTATATAAGTAGTTGTAATGGAAAAAGATACAACAAGTATGGTAGAACTTTTTTGAGCATGTGTAATGAAACTACAGAATTTGCTGTATTATGACACAAATCTAATTGATTCAAGTTAAAAGCTAGGATAAAATTGCCAATCGACTCTATCATCTACCTTTTGCATATGTTTTACAATTTTGCAAAATATGTCGTCCTGTTGCTTCAATTTGTCATCGCTTTTCAAAAGTGGGAAATATTTGGCAAATTCTGGAAGCTTCAAGATTAGAAAGAATTTGTTTAAAAAGTAAGAGTATGATAAGAAATTTTTTCTATTTGGTGGCTTATACAACTGGAATGGGTATTGTATCTGAATAAACATCTCTTTGATTTTATCACTTACTTCTGGAGTTAATACGAATGGAGGTCTTCCTGACAGTCTGTTGATAATGTTGATAACATTGTCGTAGTATTCGTGCATTTTTAATTTCTTAAGAATGCTCTTGACTTTTGACTCTGCCAAATTAGAATAGTCTGTAATTCTCTCTTTCTTTAGTTCATATCGTATAACTTCAAGTAATTCTGTAGGAATAACTTTATTTTCTTTTGATTGGAGTCTATCAAGATGGTCTGCCAGATGTAAACTCTTGTCATAATTAAAATGTTTGTGAACTATTTCTTGAGATTCCTTGTATGACAATGTTTCAGAGTAATGTAAGTTGTTTTCGCACGCTCCACAATTATAACAAGTATCATAACCTTCAACTGACTCATAGTATTCATTGCATACTTTGCATATTTCATTGTCTAATTTAAGAGACGGCTTTGTATTCATAGACTGCGGAGATACTATTCTTATATATCTATCTACCAAGTCTTTTTGTTGAATGTCTTCTCTATATTCTTTTATAATTTGAAATACGTCAAGTAAATATTCTGTCTCCGTTTCTTGTATACTATTCAGTGCTTGTCTAATCAAGTTTGTAGTAGTTAATTTTTTATAAACCTCTTCGCGTGCCTTTTGAAACTCGCTCATTCTGGCATTATGCATCTTTAAGATATTCGAGCTTATTTTCATTACAAGTAATTTATATTCTGTTTAAACAGTATATAAATATTGTATGTCCAAATTTGGTCTCTGATAAATTTTCAATTTTAGTGATTTCATTATAACTACAACGAAACTCGTATAAAGATTCTGGTGACACTTTGTTGAGAAATCTCATTTTTTCAGTAATTCAAATCAAAATTCAAGTTTCATACATATTGAATAATAAATAATCTAAAGTATATATATGAATAGAATTTTCGTAAGTATAGCCAGTTATAGAGACAAAAAATGCTCTGCTACATTACAATCTTTATTTTCAAATGCTAAACATCCACAAAATGTTTTTGTAGGCATATGTCATCAGAATAAAAAGGGAGAGGACTTGGAGATTTGCACGATGAAGCCACCTACAACGTCTCCTCCAAATACCAAAAGTGTAGACGTGGAGATGTACAAGAATAATATAAGAGTTATAAATGTTGATTACACTGATGCTAAGGGACCTACATGGGCTAGATACTTATGTTCTACTTTATGGAATGGGGAAGAGTATTTTCTACAAATAGATTCACATGTCCTATTTGTAAAAGACTGGGATGAAAAATGTATACGAATGATTACAGAAATACAACAAAAGTATGGTAATCAAAAGGTACTACTCAGTCATTATACATCTCTTTATGAACAGTTCGACCAACCAAATCCTAACAATAATGTCCCTAGAATCTGTCAAAGCTTCTTTAATGACCGCGGAATGATTAGTTTTATGGGAGCAGAAAGCTTAACAACAGGCTTTAATGAATACAATCAAAGTCCATATATAGCAGCTGGTTTCATATTTGCTCCCAGTTCATTTATAGTAGATGTCCCATTCGACCCATATCTAGATTATGTCTTTGTGGGTGAAGAAATACTATTAAGTGCGCGTGCATTTACATCTGGGTATAATGTGTACACTCCATCTGAAAATATATGCTTTCATTATTATACACGAGAGGGTGAAAGTAAGATTTGGGATGATAAAAGTTACAGTGACCAAAATGCTTTTGATAACATTAAAAAAATTTTAAAATTACAAGAAGGGAATCCTAATGTACATGACAGATATAATCTAGGGAAAGAAAGAACTTTACAGCAATTTTACGATTATGCTGGTATAGACATTAAAAATAAGACTGTTGTAAAGAATTTTTGTAGAGAGAGTTTTGAGGCTGATACTATATCGCAGAGTGGATACAGTTTATTTTGGGTTATTACCGTATTAGTCGTATTAGTCATAATAGGAATCGCGATTTTATTCTTAGTGCAATGAATGTAATGTAGACGATACAGTTTGTATCGGTAGTTACGTTTAATTATTATATCCAAAATAATGGGTATAGTAATACACTATATGGAACCAATTGTAGTAACTCTTACAAAAGATAAAGCATTACAGATTTTATTAAAATACATAGAAGTATCACAAAGCAAAGGAACGTATTTGATTACAGAAGCGGATATCTTAAAAAGATGTTTTGACGTATTGGTTCACTTTGCAAAGGACCCAGAGATTTCAGTATTAAAAGCAAAAGAACTTCTTGGTCAAGCTGCCTCTAAAGGGCAAGCACACGGAGATTATACTTTGAATGATGCCTCTCTCATTTTCAATACGTTAAAATACCTAGATTCTGGTGTAAGCCTCGAAGAAGTTCCCGTTAAAGAAGATGCGGACACAAGTGTAATCGTTGGAGACGGAACTGATGCAGACGATGAGAATGAAGACGAATTTGACCTTAGCGAATTATCTAAACCAGTACCTTTGAGGCCCAAAGAGATTTAGACAAAGACTACATGTACATTGACAATACTACAGGTTTCTGAATATAGTCATCCAGTAAAATATCAATATGGTCTGGACAAACCCTTCTAAATACAGTGTAATAAGATGCCAATGACTTGTATTTCATACTAATATTATGACTACAATTGACTAGGGTATTGATTCTAGACACAATCAATTCTACTATCCGATATACTTCTCGCAATCCTTTATTGTTAACTACTTGTAGAATCTTTGATATAACAGAGTCATCTATAGGTAATTCGTCAATCTGTAATCCAAAGTCACTGTATATTCTTGGAATTATGTAATTCCTGCATATATGATGCTGTTGTTGTTTGTTGTAATCATCCACTTTTATACTGAATAATCTATCAAGTAGGACATGATTTATATTTTCCATGTCATTTGCTGTAAAGATAAACAAAATTTTAGACAAGTCAAATTCCATTCCAGCAAAGTATCTATCATGCGAATACTTGTTGTTACTAGTAGTATCTGTAAGATGTATCAATGCTCCTAACAACTCTCTCCCATGTTCTGTTTTTGAAATCTTGTCCAATTCATCTATTAGAATAACTGGATTCATACATTTTGTCTCTGAAAGTATACTTATAATTCTACCACAAATTGCACCAGAATATGTAAAATGATGCCCTGTAAGCATACTTGCATCTGATTCTCCTGCTAATGGAAGTATACTAAATGGTCTCCCAAGTGCTTTGGCTATAGATTTAGAAATAGATGTTTTTCCTGTACCTATACTTCCATGTAAAAGGATAGATTGCATTGTTACATTTGGATTTCGTTTTAATTTTGCCAAAAGATTTATTATTCTATCCTTTGCTCCATCCAAAAATGCCAAGTCTTCATCTAGAATTCTTCTAGTATTGTCTATATTAATCTCTGGTTCTACATATACACCAAACGGAACACTCGCAATCCTGTCAAGCCATGTCTTATATTTTTCACTCTCAGTGTCAGAATTAGTACTACAAGACATATTCATTCTTTGAATTATTTGTTTATTATTCTCTGTAGTATTGAGATTAAGAATATTAGATATTTGTGGATTTTTGACTCTTTTTAAAAAATTATACGATTTTTCATATTCAAACGACCCTATATCAGAATTTGACAATACATGTATGTGTTCAAGCATAATTTGTTTCTCGGATAATGTAAATTCTCCTTCTATAATATCTATAACGCTTGGAATAGAGTCTATAATATGTTTTCTGATATCTTCAAGAGAGTTATGAACTCTTGTAACGTCTTCCTGTCTTCCTATAATTTTTAGTTCTGGGATGTCGAAAAATTCACCAGTGTATACTTGGTCAATAGTGTCTATCAAGTCCTCTTTTGTACATTCATAGTTAACCTTGCGCTTTTTACTTTGTAACCTTGTTAACATATTAAGTATACTATGAATTTTTGTATTTCATTTTTAACTTCTATAACATTTTTTTATTTGTATGTAATATATATCGATGAATCAATTAAGTAGTGTATTAGAATCAACTAATAGGATGGCAGGGTCATTGGTCAATAACGATACAATGCATACTGCATTGGGGATTTTCTTTATCTTATACGGGGCAGCAATTGCTCCTAATCCCCCTCCATTTCTAAAAAGTACATTCGCAAACACGTTTGTCAAAATTGCACTTATCGCTTTAGCTGTCGTATACGTCAAGGTAAACGTACCATTGGCGATAATCATCTCATTATCAGTAGTACTAGGAAGCAATTATCTATCAGATAGAGGAATTTTTGAATCAATGACAGATGATGCATTTACATATTCCAAATTCAGTAAGAAATATGTGACAGAGAGTGCGATGAAAATTTTAGAACCAAAGACGAGTATTCATCAAGGATGTGCTAAAATTACCTTAAAGGACTTACTTGATGCTTTTGAAGGAGATAAACCCAAGATTCAAAAGACTGTAAGATATGCATTTAGGGAATTACTCAGGAAATTCAAAAAGGATTCAACTAGTAGTCAACGATTACTTCGTATGGCTAGAGCTGCTGGATTACCATATAATCTAGATGTAAATGATGAAAATGCCCCATTTATCGCTACATTATTGGTCCAATGGGGTTTTAATTTTGGAGGAGAATGTAAATTGTAATGTACGTTACAATCATTAACATAAATCACAGCAGCTATAATCCTGGCATTCAGTACTTTCAGTAGTACTTTCAGTAGTACTTTCAGTAGTACTTTCAGTAGTACTTTCAGTAGTACTTTCAGTAGTACTTTCAGTAGTACTTTCAGTAGTACTTTCAGTAGTACTTTCAGTAAATACAAATGTGATATCCCTATTAGAAGAACATGTAGTTTCTGTAATCGTTTCTGTCACTACTTCTGTAGTAATATCTGTTTGAAATTCTGTTTCAATAACAATTTCTGTGTCAGTTTCAATTTCTGTTTCAGTAACAATGTCTGTTATAATGATAGTATTTGTCTCGAATTCTGTCTCTGTTACTACTTCTGTAACAGGAACTGTTACTAATTCTGTAGCAGAACACGAAGCAGTTCTAGTAACAAATTCCGTATTAGTGATAACTAGTGTATTTGTATAAAATTCAGTAACTTGTACATACCTGATATCTTCAGACATTGTATGGTTATAACATACTACACTTCTGGTATGATTACAATTTTCATCGTGAACTAAATTTAAATTTACAAAATCTTTTTGATAGTACTGGGTTGTGTTTACATAACATAAACTATGAGCAGAAATAGAGATGGCTTGCAAGATAAATTGTAGAAACATCATTTTAACATTATAATTTATTGTCTTTAAATATCAGTGAACAACACATCTAACTTTAGTAGTTTAAAGCCAAAAGAAAATTACAATTACAGTGGTGGTTATGATTATTATATTAAAATACCCATTTGATATTTTAAAAGCTCGCTCAGCATTCAGTGATAAGTTAGATGATGATACAAAAAAGATTATTATAGAATTCCAATTTGCGTCTTTTATTTCATACAAGGCAATGATAAAGTTGGTTATCGAAAATGGGGTCGATGGAATTATATTTACTGACGTATGGAGTCTAGAAGACGTGTGTACAATTTCAAAATTTACATCCATGTTGTTTAAACTTCCTGAGCCATATTCTCATGTTTTATGGGATGTGTACATACGTATAAAGGAATGTTCATTATTAACTAGTGATGTCTGTTTTGCACTAATACCAAATCTTCGAGGGGTTATAATTGGTAACACATTATATAAAGGGAAGAGGCACGGTAGTATACATGGTCATATCAATTATCATAGTAATACCTTGAATGAATTAGTGTACGGAAATATAATAAGTACTTATACAAATCAAATTCCAACTACTTAATCCATTGTAACAATCCAATCATTAGCTTCGAGAATTGCTCTAATGAGTTGGTACAATTCGCCTTTTGTTTTAAATCCACCCTTTTTATTTCTTGTCAACGCTTCTGGAATTTGTAGTATATCAGCTACTTCTAATAATTTGTTTACAGTAAGACTTACATTACCTGTAGCTACTTTACGTTTATCACCAGAATTATCTGTATTTTGAGGATACACTATTTTAAACACGCCCTTGATTATTACACCATAAATACCATGTGGTGTATCGATAGATATTACCTTTTTTCTAGACTTTACAGTATCGTTAGAAGTAGATTGCTCGTCACTGAATAAAAAGTCTACATCATAGTTTCTTGTAAAATCTAGAGCTCTTGTATAAAACGAGTCAAAATCATTCTTATCTAGTGGTTTGAAAATGTAATGTTCTCCAAATACTTGTATAATTCCATCTCTACCATATATGTCTTGCACGTATGTCTTTTTATTTACAAATTTAGACAAAATATGGAATACAGCTTGTGATGATATACTACCATATTCTGCTCTCATAATTGATAGTATTATGTCCAAATCCCATATAAAGTACATTTTGAACAGGTTCCTTATCTTTTCCTCCATCTCTTTTAATTGAAACTCTTCAAAAAAGTCTATATCTATAATGTATGTGGACGGAATGCTTCCTTGCATTGTATTATCGGTATTAACTTGCCTAGATAATTTACACTCGTATATACACTCTTTGTAATCACATTCTCTGGAATTATCTTTAAAGTTTGATATATAAGCGTTATAATTTTCCTTATTCAACACACAATCTACACTTGACTCTTTTAATAGCCTGTATACTGTAGCATTTAGTTTGTCTTTGGTCAAAGAAATCTTGTATTTTTCGAAATCTATATTGTACTCTTCATGTCCAGTGCTTATATACCTATAAATTTTAACATTTCGTTTTCCTGATTCTAATGCAATATGAGAGTTTCTTCTAACTGCTCTTCCTATGACTTGGTCTAATTTCGAAAAGTTCCAATGAGGTTTTATAATATGAACATGTCTAACATTCTTTAATGTAACTCCTTCAGCTATAGCGTCTGTCCCAAGTAATACACTGATATTACTACCATCCTTGTTACTCGGATTGTTAAAACGAGATATAACAGACTTTTTCTTTAGAGTGTCGCCTGTAATTACACTAAATCTAATTCCATTCAATTCAAGAATTCTACCAAGAACGTCTGTACCATTCGTCTTGTAATTTGTATATATGAATGATAATTCCTTTTTACTAATTGCATTTTTCAAGTTCTCGAGTAACAGACTTAATTTCGAAGAATATTTTGCAAGTTCTGTAGTGAATACTTTGTCTGGTATTTCCGGATTATACATTATGTTTGCTCCAGGATAGACTATGGTTGATGCATAATGTAAGGAATTCTCAATGTGTTCTGTTGATTTTGCGGAAGTATAAATTTCAGCGTATTTTTGTTTTTGCAAGTTTGTCATTTCAACAAACACAAAGTTTCCTTCCAACTCTACATTTGACTTTCCATTGAAAATTTTTGTAGGCATGTCTCTTATATTCTCGGTAACATATGACACCTTCCCATATAATGCCTGTTCCAATTTCTCAAAGCCCAATTGTGTAAATCTAGAATATTTAGAGTCCAAGACTTCTACTAATTTTGAAGATGATTTATCTATATATTTCTCTGGTTCATCTGTATTAAGTAAGTTACTTATATCTATGATTTCTTCTATACGATTAACAACCGGTGTGGCTGACAGTAGTATCAATCTAAAATTGTATGAGTTTTTAAAGATTTTAATAAATTTGGTGTAATATTCATTCTGTGTTATATTGTGCACTTCATCTATTATAACAACGCGATTAGTTACAGAAGAGTCGTTAAACTTTGTATATGTGGAGAACTCATAATACTTTTCAATCTTGTCTTTTACTTCCTTTTTAGAGAATTCGGCATCTACTGGATTCGTAGAAATCTGATACTCTTTATTTGTACATCGTGACATCAGTTGATTCTTGAAATTTTCTTGAAGAATGTCATTTGATGCGATGACTAGAATTTGTTGTCCAATATCATTTATATATTCCTTGAAACCTTCAGCTATAGTTATAGCAGAGCACGTCTTTCCTGTACCTACCTGATGATACAATAGAATGTTGTCGTTTAGAGTGTTTTTCGATAACCAATTTCTTAGAAACAATTGATACTCTGTTTGATATACTGGAATGTTTTTTGACAATATTTTACCCTTTAAATTATTGAATTCTGTTCGAAGGATATCTACTTCTGGGTTACCATAATACGTGGTCATATACTGTAATAGTGTAACATAATAAAATTTTTTACAACATTAAAACTGAATTTCAAACTATACAAATATTGTAAATGGTAACATACAAAAAAAGAGTATATTGGTCTGAAGAAGAAGAGAACATCCTGAAAAATGCTCTAGAAGAAAGAGTTAATGCTGGTAAAAACATAAATATTGTCTTACTGTGTAAAAGTCACCCAGAATTAGAAGTAAAGTATTCGATAAATCCAAGATTGATAGGTAATAAACTCGCTTCGTTAAAAAATGGTGGGGCAATGGTATATAAAGATAGAACAAAATGGACAAAAGAAGAAGAAGATATTCTTATCGAAGCTATAAAAGAATCTAGAAGGACTGGTAAACATATCCCGTATGGAGATGTAGCGAAAAAGAGTGAATTATTGATGAATAAATTCACTGATAACGTACAGATAATTAAAAATAAAGTTGGATATTTAAGAGTACTTATTCCAAAAAAATAAAAATGAGAGTGTTTGTCTCAAAAAAAATCAAAAATAGCAACTACTTTATCCAGTAGAGCCGAAACCACCATCCCCTCTATCAGTTTCTTCAAGTGTTTCTACTTGTACTGGAGTAAAATGTTCAATACTTCTCGGAATCATCTGCACAGGTTTGAATGGAAGCTGGATATCAGGTGCGTTGTTGTCTATTTTAATCAAAACTACAATAATATGTCCGGTATAGGATGAGTCTATTACCCCAACACTGTTAGCCAAAATGTACCCAGTCTTTGATAATGAGCTTCTAGGAACAACATCAAAGTAATAACCAAATGGAGGCTGTACAGAAATTTCTGTAGTATACCAATAAACATTTCCTACAGTCTTGAGTAACTTTACAACAGTCAAGTCATACCCGGAATCACTACTTCTAGTCTTTGATGGAGCAAATGCTTCCGGTGTTTTTGTATACTTGAATTTTTTAAAAACACAATCATCCTTTTCATCATATACATTACCGATGAGGTCTATTAAATTGGAGCCATCTACGTATAAATGATTCCCAGTGTACATTCCATTAATATGGAATGTATCTGTTATATCCTTACTTTCAGATTGAGTACAACATATTGATAACAAATTACCATCTAGTAGGTTTACTGGATAAATTCGCTTTCGTAATTCTTTCTTCAAGTCTTGCATTTACCAGTGCATGGAAATACACAATTCAGTTTTTACGTTTTAACCAAATTTAGTTTTACTAATGTATTATATGGATACCATATCAAATTTGCTTAGTACAATTTTTATGAATGAACATACTATTATACAAAATGCATCTTCAGAAACAGGGTCAAATACAGTTTCAGAAATCAAAAGATTTAAAATGACTGCCAAGGAGTTGTCTTTACATAATAACATCATTTTGTTGAATTTTTCATCAAAGGACCACAATGTTATCCTTGAAATTATACTTGCTAGATTATCACTATTGTCAAATATTTCTACGTTTTCAAAGACTATACATAGTAAAGACTGTAACGGTTTAGTCAACAAGATTATTCTTAATGAGCCAGATATGCATTTCAACAATGTTTCTGAGAAAATGCCCCAAATCGGTAGAGTGGTAAGTATAAGAAATGGAACATCCACTAATTCTGAGCTTGGTAACTTGAACATTTATATAGAATCAGAGTACTGTACTTCATTAATTGATAGTGGTAGTAGTAGTCTTGTAATTCATAAAAAAGACTCTAATATTAAGCTACAAAACAAATTCTTTTTCAATGTTGTGACAAAATTGACAAAGTACAAACAAAAAGACTACTTGCGATTTATCAATGACCAGAATACAGATGTAACATATATCGTTATTCATAATGGGAAATTAATGTACATGTAGGAATTGAATTTTTATTTTAAACATTATTAGTAAGTATGCCCAGACAACGAAGTAGTAGTATACAGATGTTGTCGCCAACACAGAATAAAATGTTTAAAAGTCATACTACTACAAATTTATCAATTACAGATGAAGACGAAAATGACAATACCTTTTCGTTCGACAAATCTACACCACATTCAGACTTGAAGTTACAATTCCTCAAGTATGTATATGGTTCCCATTGTGTATGCAACGAGTCATGTATAACAATTGAAGGTATTGTAACGCAAGTAAAGAAATCAGATAAATGCAATCAAGTACTTGCAACAGACTCGCAGGATTACACTATGAGTATGAATAATGTTATTGATTTATTTGTTACACTGGAAATTATTTATCTTGTTAAATCTAGATATTTCTTGAAGATTGATGGAAAATTTCGAGCCTTTACATGGGATAATGTAAAACAAGTAAAGGACAATGAAACAAGAATGTTATTGTGGATGTTTAGAAAATGTATAGTGGATAGCATTTTAAAGGGTGTCCTCCAAAACTTGATTAATGAAATTAGAGTGTATAGTGTTGGTTCTACAAAATTAGACTCTGATTATGACCTCACATTATATGGTTCGCCAAAGTATGTTGAAAGGATGACAGCGTTATTCAATAAAAGGTTTACAAACCTACTATACGACACGTCAAGTTCAGTATTTGATACGAATGTATATGCTACAGGATTTATCTCATACATCAAAGATGATACAAATGTAAAATTTACATGTGGTAAAGAAACATTTATATATATACCACAAGATTCTTCTTATTCTATATCTCAGTTTATCTGGGCATTGATGCATTATCACAAGATATTAACATTAACATTTGACAAAGACATATCTAGTAGAATTTTTGAAGAATTATCGTACATTAAATACAGTCTAGTAGCTAAGGAAATATACGATTATTTGAAAATTCAAAACATTGATTATTATTACATTCTCAAAAATCCGAATTTACTATTGGATACAGGGAATTACAATTCAACTCCCTTACTACACAAGACTGATTATATTTCCCTAAGTAACGTCTATGCAGATGAAGCTTATTATACGCGTGGTGCCTTTATGCATGTGGTAGTAAATACTCAAATGTGTAAGGGTGACGAAAAAATAAAATTAGATGAACATGACCTAATACACTCCATTATAGAAAATTCAGCATTTTACATTCATGCTCATAAACAAAAGTATATTAATAGAATAATTAGCGCAATTGGGGAGTTGTCTGTTATAGATTCTAATTATAAAGGAATACAACTCACAATTGAGGATATAGATGATAAGGATATGAAAATAGATACGGTATTGATTAATTACACTAGACAGAATATAGCTGTTATAAATTTTATAAATGATTGTTTGCGAATTTATTCCAGCAAACTTGAATCAGATGTTACTGTTCCTATGCAAAAATTAAGTGTTTCTGGTAAATTCTTGGGATTTTAATCGAACAGTCAGTCTATTTTGTTTTGTAAGCATCTCGTACTTGTAATCTTGTATTCGCGCCAAACAGTGAATTTTGTGTAACGTTCATATCCGGTAAAGGATTCTTATCTAAGCGCTCTCTTCTATTGATATAATAACCGTCACTATTGAAACTTGCATCAAGTCTTGTATATATTGGCTCTATACCTTCTACAGTACATGTTACTTTATTATTGTGTTCTGGATTCCCACATTTCTTGCATTCTGTTTTGAATTCCATCGTATTCTTATTTTCGTCACAACGTCCTAATGGTTTTGTTTGATTTCGTAATTCACTCTCTAATTGTACTACTGCAGACGGAATTGAATGTCCTGGTGTACGCATAAACGGAGATGATTGTAAAAAACATCTCTTGTTGTTTTCCATGACACTGGACTCAGTGATATACGAGAATGGACCCTTGCTTTCTTTTGTATGTTTTTTAGACGCACAGTTGTCGTACATGGACCTAGTGAATGACATTGTATTATTAATACTAACTCAAGAATAAAAAATTACATTAAGATTCAGATACTTGAACATTATTTACTTTTTTGTATACTATATTAAGATGAGTAGATATACATTCAAAGATGATATAACTCTACAAGAAGGATTGTCAATTAATTATCTTGATAGTACAGGAGTATCTAGAGCAAACACTTTACGAGTAAATGCCGGAATAACATATCTTTCAGCGAAATTAGGGAGTCCATTGTATATTAATAATACGATTTCTACTTCCAATTTATACTTGAATATGTCAGGTGGAAGTCCTGTCATATCGAGGTCGAGAATGGGTTTTGGATTCGAGAATGCAGGAGATATAACAGCGGATATAACAGTTCGAAAGAGAGGAATTATAGGAACAGCTTCAACTACCCCTAATTCATTTTTGGGAATTACAGGTGGTTATGACCTTACCTCTACATCAGGTAGTAGGATAATACTTTACGGTAATACTGCAATTGGTACAAGTGGAAGTCTAGAGTTGTATACAGGGTTTAACACGCAAGGGTCTATCCGTATGTATACTGGAGACAATTCTTTAAAGATTCAAGTAAACAATAGTGGTTCGACATTTTTTACACCAGATGGAAGTAATATAGTGTTGTCTGTCAGGAGTACTATAGGTTCTTTTAACGTACCTCTACTTGTAACAGATACATCTCAAAGCATAGGAGTAGGTACAGGTGGAAGTTTTACAGTAAATGGTGGAGCAAGTGTTACCAAAGACCTTTACGTCGGAGGTACAATGACGAGTTCATCAGATGCAAGATTAAAGAAAGAAATTACAGAGTTATCTGGAAGTTACCTCGATTTGATAAATGACATACGTACAGTCAAGTACAAATTTAAAGACTCTGAAAATGTAGAATATGGATTTATAGCTCAAGATTTTATAGAAAATTTTCCAGAATTGGTACGAATTCCAGACCAAAATGCGTATTATACATTAGACTATCAAAAAATGACCGTTATACTACTCAAGTGTATAAAGGAACTTAAGGATTTTTTAAGCGAGTGAGTAGTCTTTAAAACTGAATTATACACCAGTATTCATACATAAATGTCTATAGTAACACTAAATCAAGACTTGCAACAATTCCCATTTCTTGACAAATTTGTAGAAAGTATGCATCACATCAATGGTCATGAAATTGTCACTTCAGAAATAGATACACTTTCACTTGTATTCTTTTTTAATCTTTATATAAAGACTTGTAAAAACTTGAAAAAGAATAAACGAGATATGACTATTGATAACATAAAAGAATGTATGAAGAATCTTTATGTAGTTCACTTGGAAACTACTACTGTAAAAGAGTCCTTGGTATCACAGAACATGTCATTAAAAATAACGAATTCATAAACATTTTCAACGGACATATACACCGGAGCTTACAGGTACCCAGAATCCACTGACCCCATCCCAAATTATCTGAATACTTTGCCCAGCTCTTTTGAATTCAAGTGAAGATGCAGAAGGGCCAGTACATGGTTTAGGAGTTACCAATGTACCACTCGCAAATGCAAGATTATATTTGCAATCAGTTCCAAGTGAACTACATACAAGAACTTTTAATTGTCCATCACTTAACCCAGTGGAAGGCATTGTACCAGACCCTGTAAAAGTCATTCCTGTAACACTTATAAAAGTCACTGTAGTACTGGCACTTGGACTACCCGTCGGTGAACCAGAACTTAATGTATAACGGTCTGGGGTATATGATAATGTACTATTCATTCTAGTGTTTAAAAATGTAGCTGACAACGTATTCGTAAGTGTAGTAAATCGCCCAGATGAAGGGGTAGTATTACCTATTGTAGTCGCATTTATTGTCCCTCCACCAATTGTAAAATTTGTACCTGATATATTATTATTTCCACATGTAACACTCCCTTCAAGTATGAATCCAGAGATTTTATTTGTAAAAACCTTGTCTACTTGAAAATCTCCAAGATTGCCTGATACGACTACATTGTTGGATATAGTTGCATCATGGTAATAAGTCATCCTTTCCAAAGACTTTTTGAATCCGAAAAATCCAGTTTGATAATTTACACTACCTGAAGTAGCGCTAGTTGCATTTTTTGTTGACCAAAAATTCACCTGTATTCCCACATCTTTTGCATGGTCATATGTAAGCACTCCAGCTATTGCCCCATTTGTACCTGGAGTAGTTATATCAGCATGAAGAATTGTAAATGTATCAGAATCTATAATAGTATTGATAGAGTATGCTCCATCTATATCTGGGACAGATGTTGTATTTCTAATATCTACACTGTCTCCTGGTACAAAATAATGCGGAAGTGTTGTAGTAATACTTAATACACCAGTAGTAGAACTATTTGATATATCATTAACAAACAATCTTTGCTCAGTTCCTAATGGTAGGATATATTTATTCAAGTCCAAGTCAGTGTCAAAATTGGCTACATGTAAAGTTCCACCGATATATACGTCTCCTCCCACTGATAATTCTGGTGATATTACAACCTGTTCATAACCATTTAGATACAATTTTGTTCCGTCACTATATACACTATTACTAGTACTACCTCCAAATGACAGGTACGAACTGTTTTGTAATTGGAGCTGCTCTGTATTTACTTGAACATTACCATTCGATGCGTTTAATATTGTATTACCAGAAGTGTTTGTAATTGTTAAATTTCCACTGGACGTCTGTGAAATTGTACTAGTCCCGCTTCCCCCAGTTCCTAATCGAATTGTATCACCGTTAAAATTGAATGTTGAAGATTGAAATGACAAATTGCCGTTGGTATTAAAGATACTAGTAGAATTGTCAAAATACAATGCTCCTGAAATATTCGTGTAACCAGTAGGTGCCAACGTTAGATTCCCTGATGTATTACTTATACTAGTTGGACCGTATATATTCTGACCAGAGTAAATGTCACCTACTTGTATATCCGAGTATGGTCCTGTAAACACTTCACCAACATTAGTGCCATCCTTTATCACAACAAATCTATCAAGCGAATTCTTGTATCCAAAGAATCCAGTTTTTGTAGATGAAGTGTAATACTTGAATTCTATACCTCTATCTTTCAAGTCATTTACTAACGGTCCAGTTACACCTCCTATACTGAATATAGGGTCTTGAATATTAGTAACTGTACTGTATACATTTGACGTAGTTCCATTAACTTGTAGGTCGCCATTAATCACTGTTCTTGTGCCATTAATAGTAAGTACACCACTTGTATTCCCTATTATACTCATTCCACTTGTCGGAGTCAGTATAATACTGTTTGTATTTACCTCACCGGTTACATATAAATTACTAGTAGTCACGTTTATTCTAGATGTCGCTAGTACATCCAATACTCCTCCACAAGCTGTTATTGTTTTTACATTAGCAATGGTCCCACAATTTAGGTTTATATTATTTACTGCAAAATTATTACTATTTATTATTATATTCCCTACTTCAATTGTGCCAAGAGTTCCTGTTACAATCTCTCCATTATTCACTGCTTCAGAGTAGAATGTGAATTTGTCAGTACTATTCTTGTAACCAAACCATCCTAGATTAGCTACTGTAGTTCCTACGGGGACGTAATTATATTCTATCCCTCTATCTTTCAAGTCATTTGTAGTTGTTACAAGTGAAGATAACGTAAGAATTGGGTCTCTAAATGTTGTATTGACTGTATTGATATTTGTACTACCACTTCCATTCACATTAAAGTTGGCAGTACTTACATTCACATTACCACTAGAAGAAAATACATTAAGGCTACTTGATAGTGTAAAGTTTATACCACTAGTGGAATTAGTTAGACTACCACTTGTATCAAATAGCAAAGAAGTGTAATCAGGTATAAATAGACTTGTAAAATCATTGAATACCAGATTATTACTTCCACTTGTCTTTCCACTTATAGTCAAATTACCATTGCTTGCAACAGTTATACTCCCAGACCCAACTGTGTCAAAAGTTAAAAAGTTTGTACGTGTTAGTGCAGAATTGATAAATACTTCTCCAGATACATTCTCTGTAATTTTTGTAGACGTTACTAGAATCCCATTCGTATTCCCAGAAATAGTATTTGATGTACTGCCTAGATTTATATTGGAATTTATAGGAATAGATACACTTCCAGAACTCAGATTCAAGACGTTGGATGTCACTACACTCAACGTTCCTATTGTATTTGATACAATATATGAAGCAGTTGTAGACCCAGAGTTAAATGACAATACACTCCCATTTGTCAGTGAAACAAGAGATGTATTCAAGTCTATAGCAGATACAGAATTTATTACTAAATTAGCACCTGTTTGCCCGAGGATGTAGGACCCACTAGTCCCAAATTTTAATGCCTTGTTGGCAGGAATGAGAATATCATTCCCTGGATACAATAGTATATTACTCGATGAAATATTAACATTATCTGTGCCTAAAATATTTATCGTACCACTGCATCCAGATATGTTTTTAACATTAATAATATCACCGCAACCTGCATTGAAACTAGCATTACTTCCCGTAATCGCGATATTATTCACAACAAGACCAGAATAATATACATTACCAGACGACCCTGATATAACCTCTGAATTATTGGTAGCATTTGGTATAAATGTAAATGCGTCAATTGACTTTTTATATCCAAACCATCCTAATCTGGAATTTCCCAGAGAGTCAACGTACGGAAATTCTATTCCTCTATCAGTTGGGTCACTTAAACTCGAAGTGTAATTAGCAATAGTCAAAATCGGGTCTGTAAATGATACGTTTGATGTGTTTATACTAGTTAATGGTCCAGTCAATTTAGTACTAGACAATGAATTTACATTTAACGAACCCCCAGAAGACATTAATGTTCCATTTGTTCCAAAATTCAAGATGTCTCCTTGGGCTATATAAGTATTAGGTGCATCAAGATAAAGTTTATTAGTATCTATAAATAAACCTTGAGTATTACCATAAAATGCATTTGATGAATCTCTAAATACGAGTAGATTATTGTCTGGTATCACTACATATCTCTCAGCATTTAGTGTAATGTCATTATTAGGATATTTCAACAACGTACCAGTACTAGCTTGAGTAGTAACTGAGCCAGATACTAGAAATGTTGTAGGAGTGAGTATAGTACCAATAGTCCTATCTCCATCAAATAATGGAAAACTATCTGTACCAGAGAAATTCACAACGTCTCCTACAACTAGATTGCTATTGGTACTAGTTGTAACAATCACATTACCAATTGTTTGTTTTATGTTTGTTATGAGTTTCGAGACAGTACCTGTACCAGTTGTAAGGTTGATATCACCGTTGAGCGTTGTGTAATTTTGCGCTTGTAATGAACCGATAGATACTCCCTGTTTTTCACTAGTCAATTTAATGTAATCGGATGCTGTAACTTGGAAGTTGCCATTCTTTAACGTACTTGAAAAGTTCCCATTTGATGCAAAATTGGTAATCGGACCTTGGAGGAAAATCGTACCAAATCCGTCTGGTATAATTTGCACATCTCCGTTATTATTGATTGCTTTTATATAATTCTCACATATTTCAAGATTGCCTAGAATAGAGCACCCAGTGACTTTAAGGTCAGTATTGATGTTGAATATGTTATTTTGAGAGTCCCAATATACTCCGATATCTCCAAGATTATTCATTAAAAACGTATCTCCATTTACTGTTAACTCACTAAAATACCCTATAGTGTCTCCATCTACACCAATAATAGTGTTATTAATTACAGAATCTTCTATGACAATGTTGAAAATAGTACTGTCTTCAAATAGACCTGGAATTTCCAGATTTCCTGCTACTAATGTATCAAATACTACATCTGTTGCTCCGGATGATGCCGCTCCTTTCAAGGGCTTCACCATTGGTTTTGATGTTACATTAGTGGACATCTAATGTTTACTTAGTATTACAAGTATAATCTTTGTAATGTTTTTACGTAAACAACCATTTACATATTTAAATATTCCATATCCAATCTTGGTCTTAGACCAATCTGACAATCGCGAGAGTCAAAAATGTTTAAATTGTCGAGAAAATACAAAGACAAGCAGTGAAGTTTACGTATGTAATAATTGTAACTTTACGATAGATAGAGATATACTAGGTAGTTCAAACATTCTTGTTAAAAATTGGTAAAACAATTAAAAATTATATGCCAGATACAGCCTAATTAGATATAAGTTGCTTGGTTAACTATCACTTGTAGTATTAGTTAACTATTGATGTATCGGAATTACTGCAAATTTTAAATCATTTTTTGAAAAGTTGAACTTGGGAGATGTTGAATTGGTGATTACTTAGACTCAAATAACGCACTGTAAATTTTACATGACAAACTCTTTCCAAGCTTTCGTTTTTCAGTCACTTGGATTTGTGCCAAGAATTCTGGTGAATTAAAATCTTCAATTAATCCACTCATTGTTTTATACTCTTCTTGAATTCTAAGCGCTATCCCAGTACTTACACCTGGGATGGTTGTTAACTGGCAGGCTAAAGCATTATCCTGACTTATCTTTGATTTTTTAATAGGGATGAATCCTATATCTTGCTTACCGTATTCTTCAGATTCATTCAATTCTCCTTTGGAAAGTTTGTCGTGTAAGACTCTTAAAACATTTACTGTATCATTTAAATTTTTTGTAACTACAACCTTGAAACCATGCTTGAATGCAAGATTTAATATTGCTGACCGCAGTGTGGCTTCTGGTAGATTATGATTAATTATAGAAGACGACCTACCAGAGTCTTCTATAATATAAACTATCTGTTCTGGTCTATATACAGACAATAGTCTTGATTTTTGCTCTCTAAATCTAGAATCTTTAATACTAGAACTGAGGTCTGATAACGTCTTTCTTTCAATAACGTAAGTCGGGACTTCTTTTGAAGCACCCAAGAGAATATCGCCATGAATTAGATTACATGATTCTGCCTCTGGAATGATACTTGCTAACCCAGATTCACGATAATCTATGAAAATTCCCATTGTAAAGCATTTCATTATTCCTTTAAATCTTTATAGGACAAATACTAAAACTTGTTTACCAATTAGTTTTATGGAACAAATTCTAAAACTTGTTCGTCTATTATAGTCCAATAGATGCCTGGGACTATTCCTAAAAAACAAGTATTTGATTCAATATCTAAAAGAGCTGATAATGAGAAATCAATGATAGAGTCGAATCTACAAGCTTGACATCCATCCCATACAAAAAAAGTCTTGTCTACACTTATTCCATTGTACTTCACTAATACTCTCTTTCCACAATACTTCTCTCTACCGTTGTCTTCTTGTAATAGGTCATTATTTATCGCAACAATGTAATTCGTATTCCTTTCAAGTATAGTCTTTTGATTTGGACCAGGAGTATAACTTTCACATGCAGTTATACCATTCCCTTCTGGGAATACTTCATCTTCTATACATGTATTACTATTAGAGTCATAATAATAAGTTCCTTTACCTGATTCCTGATGCAGTATACTCGCAAGTTTATTATCTATTTTACACTTGTTTGAACAAAAATTTGCACTAATAATTGAAAACAATACTGGCAATAGCACTTTATACATTTACTGAACAATATAGTATAGTAATTCAGTTTTGGTTGGCGAAATTATTTAAAGACAGATATCAGTTATTATATGAACGAAAAGTTGGTGGCATATATAGATGCATCTAAGAAGGCAAAAGAACTACGTGTGCAATTGAAGGAATGTAAAGGAACTTTATCAGCATTAGAACCAGATGTACGAAGATTTATGACTACTGAAAACACAGATGCAATGGTGATAAATGGATGCACTATTGTAAAATACACAAAAACAGTTAAAAAGAAGCCTAATAAACAAGAGATTAAAGAGATTTTAGAAGAAAAAGTTGGAATTTCTCATACCGACGACATTCTCAAGACTATTTCTGAACCGATTTCAGAGTCAGTAGAAGACAAAATAAAAGTGACTTATACTTGAACTCGAAACTGAATTCTGATTATACATTCGCCTACAAATGATTCTTTTAACAAAATGCCTAGTATGTGATTCCGATGACTTGGAAACAGTGTTAGATTTGGGTGACCAGCCTCTTGCAAATGATTACTACTCTACAGGAAAGACATACCCATTGTCTCTAATGAAATGTACTGTTTGTTTTCACAATCAAATCAATTGTCAAGTACCACCTACAGAATTATTTAGTGATTACATCTATAAGAGTGGTACTAGTAACACTGGAAAGGAATATTTCAAGACATTTGCAAGGGAAGTTACTACCAAAAATGTCAAAAAAGTTCTAGATATAGCGTGTAATGACGGCTCTCAACTAGATGCATTCAGTCCAGATATAAAGACTGTTGGTATTGACCCAGCTAAAAATTTATGCAAATTAGTTGATAAAAGACACGACGTCTTTTGTGACTTCTTCAATCAAAAAATTGTAGACTCGTTGAGTACATGTTATGACACATTTGACATAATCATTGCACAAAATGTATTTGCTCACATCGATTATCCAAAGGAATTCCTAAGACTTTGTAGTACATTAATGAATGACAACAGTCGTCTTTATATTCAGGTGTCTCAAGCTTATATGATTACGAATGGGGAATTTGACACTGTTTATCATGAACACTTGTCATTCTTTAATACGCATTCCATGTCCGTATTAACAAAACAAAGCTCGTTGTATTTGACAAATGTATATGTAAAAGACATTCATGGTGGTAGTTACCTATTTGAATTACGGAAGAGAGAAGAAGTAGGAAATGCCAAACAATTTTTACAAATTGAAAAGGATACTGGTATGTATACAGATTTCACTATACAACAATACAGACTCAAATGTGAAGCGTACAAGACCAAGTTGTTAAAAGTCATTCAAGACTTTTTAGACGAAGGGTATATAGTAATTGGATACGGCTCTACTGCTAAAAGTAACACTGTATTAAATTACTGTAAACTAACTGACGAGTCTGTGTCTTATATCATTGATGACAATGAACTTAAACAAGGACTGTACACTCCTGGTAGTAATATACCTGTAGTGCATAGAAATTTTCTTTATACTGTAGACCCAAAGACTGTAGTTATTGTCTTTGCTTGGAATTATTATCCTGAAATCTGTTTAAAGATAAAGAAAATCAACTCGGATATTTTAGTTGTAAACACACTATTTTAGTAATGTGTCCACCGATTTTGACGATTTAATTTAACTGTTATCAGTCGTCTATAAATTGCATTGTCATTTCCTGTATATATCTTTCTGGGTCCAAGAGCCCTCTTATATTCCATTTTGTTTTATTTTTTGTAATATACTTCTCTAAATCTTGGAGTTCATTTTGAAAATATCTATCTAGTATTTTTTGCCAATCAATATTCGGATTACGTCTAATTATTTCCATAACTTTTTGTCTTGCTTTTATATAGAGTGGGGTCAGAATTGTTTTCAGTATAGTGTAATCATTGATGCCGAAATATACAGCTTTTTCAAATATCTCATTACTAATATAGATATAATCATCAAACTCCCCTAATGCTTGTATCTCGTGTACCAACACATTTAATTTATATAATCTAGATTCTCTCCCTATTATATTAGACATTGGTAATATTTCACCTTTTTTATTTAATACAACGAAATCGTTTATAGGTATAGAAGGAAACAGTTCGGTAATAAGTACCCCCAACCCCCAATCCTTAGTCTTAAAAGACTTTAACTTCCTGCTTCTAAAAGGTCCGAACAAGTATTCTATTAAATCTTTTATAGTTTTATAATCAGCCATTTTTGTACTAAATTCTAATTTCACAAGACCGTCTTTTGAATAGTAATTAAATTCCGCCTTAATGTTTGTATATATGGCAATATTAGACATCTTTTTATCTTTTTTTGATTTTTTAATACGTTTTCTTACAGTCATCTCTGAAACTTTTTTATTAATATTTGTTACATCTTCAGAGTCTTCCTTTGTTACATCTTCAGAGTCTTCTTTTGATACATCTTCAGAGTCTTCAGAGTCTTCATTTGGTACATCTTCAGAGTCTTCAGAGTCTTCCTTAGATACATCTTCAGAGTCTTCAGAGTCTTCAGAGTCTTCTTTTGATACATCTTCAGAGTCTTCAGAGTCTTCCTTAGATACATCTTCAGAGTCTTCAGAGTCTTCCTTAGATACATCTTCAGAGTCTTCTCCAATAGATATAGGTTCTGAAATTTCTTCCTGGATGTTTCTTTCCTTTATAATCTTTTTCACCTTGGTTTTTGTATTTTGTAGATTAACTCTCTCTTGTTTTAATTTTGAAATCCAAAACATATGACCTTTATCCCTATCTTCAACATCAATACATTTTCCAGTATAGTATTCTCTTTCATTTATACATTGTGTTAAAAAGTGTATTTGTAAATTTACATTCGATAGAGCGCTACTTAGTTCTTTATCAGACAATTTATCTTTTATATCAGGGATAGATATATTTGCTTTAGAACACGTATCTTTATATCTTAGATACAAGTCTTTACACGTATTCATATACTATAATTATAAAAAAAGTAATTATAATAATTCTTGGATGGCTCATTTAAAGACAATTCCAATTGTACGTAATGGAAAAGCGTAGAATAATTGAAATCAAAACAATAAAGAGCATTGTAATCAAAAATTTACTAGAAGTCATAAAACAGTATATTTTAGAGACCAATATCATCATTAGTAAAGACAGCATCAAATTGTCTTCAGTAGATTCATCTGAAAATTCTTATACGTATGTAAAACTCCTCAGTGAAAAGTTTGAAATTTACAAATGTGAACAAGAGTTAACTCTGGGTATAAACATATTAACATTGTATAAAGCAATCAAGACTGTCAGTAAGAGAGACATCATCATTTTATATGTCAATGAAGATGAAGAAAACAGCTTGTACGTAGAGCTTTTTGACCCACATGTAAAAAAGAAAAAGACATACAAGATTCCAGTATTAATTTTAGAAAATAATGCTCCTTTACTCATCCCAGAAATGAGCTTTGATTACGTTATAAATATTTCTACCTCTGAGTTTCAGAGTATTATCAAGGACATGCACATACTAGATGGAAAGGTGATTGATATCAAGAGTATCGATAAAAGTCTTATGTTCGTATGCAATGATGGTATAGCCGACTTTACGACAACTATTCATGAGCTTAATTCAGATGAAGTGGATTCAAAACAATCCATCAAATTTGAGGCAAGTACTGGTAAAATAGTACAAGGAAAGTTCAAGTTGAGTTATCTATTAGACTTGAAGGCAACACATTTATGTGAAAATATGAACATACTTTTGACAAATGACAAACCATTGATTCTAGAGTATTTTATAGCTGATATGGGGACATTAAAGATGGTTTTACTACCATGTGTTTAGACTATATGGATTTATAATGAGTACAGTACTTCGTTTGTTTAGAAATGGTATTTATAATAACAACCATTTGTATTATGGAAAATTTAACAGTTGATGCAAATTCTGGTACAGAAGTCGTAAATCAAAAGTCTGAAAGGTCTGTAAAATCTTCCAAGACAAAATCGAATAAATCTTCCAAGACAAAATCGAATAAATCAGTCAAGTCTGACAAAAAGCCACCTAAACAGAAGATAAATATCAATACTCAAGAATCTATAGAACTTTCAATGTCTGAATTGGGGATATTGGCTAATAAAGAAAAGATTAATGACAATACTACGATGAATGTACCTAAAGAAAGGTCGTATTCTAGAAAAAAAAGTCACAATTCCGAAAGGTCAAGTAAGTCGTCTGACTCTGACACATATAGTCCTCCTAAAAGGTATAAAAAGGACGTCAAAAAGGAAAATAAAGACCCAGAAATTCGCAAAAAGAAATTGGATTTCTTGTTCAAAATTTCACAATTCTATAAAGTCTACTACAATAAAGAGAATCACACTGTGTCCATGGAGAACACACTCGATGATATTGAGATAGAATATAATAGAATAAGTAATGAAATTCAAAGAACAAAGGGTATAGATGTAGCGAAAACAATGCTCACGCTCACAATTCAAGGTCTTGAAATGGCAAATAATAGATTTGACCCTATAGGCGTTGACCTTCATGGATGGAGTCAATCTATGGCATACTCTATCCAAAGCAAAGACTATGAAGAAGTTCTTGGAGAATTATATGAAAAATACAAGCATTCAGTGACTGTTATGCCAGAAATAAAATTAATTCTAATGATTGCTGGGTCTGCAGCAATGTTTGCATGGACAAAGAAGATGGCTAAATCAGACCCAACGGAAATGTTTTCGAAAATGTTTAATAAAAAAGAGACACAAGAGCCAACAAGGCATTATGAAGAATCTGCCAGTATGACTGATATGTCTTCTGCTAAAATAGACGAACCTGAAGAAAATACAACAGATATAAATGAAATTTTAGACAAGATGAATAAACAGAAACAGACAATAGATGTACCTATGGTTACTAAAAGAAGAGGAGGTAGACCAGTTGGTTCAAAGAATAAGAAAAAGACCAATGTTATATTAGTATAATTTATCAAGGTTATAAACAGCTAAAAATATTTTTAAAGACAATCTCTATATATTTATAAGTTGCTTGGTTAACTATCACTTGTAGTATTAGTTAACTATTGATGTATCGGAATCTTTACAACGTTGCTTGTCACATTGTCTAGTAGCGACGATTGGAATGGTAAAAAAGTTTAAACTCAGTTTTATAGTTCTTCTTCTGAATCTGAATCATCTTTTGATATTGTCATATTCTCAAACGAGTCTTCCAAGTCCTCCAAGTCCTTCTCTCTTTTATTAAACTCTTGTTCTCTTTTATTCAATTCTTGTTCTCTTTTATTCAATTCTTGTTCTCTTTTCATTATTTCTTCAAGTGTAGTATCTCCGGATGTATTAGACTGCTGAGAATCAAATGTACTCTCTCCAGAATGCTCAGATGTATTAGACTGCTGAGAATCAAATGATGTATTTGAACTCGATTCTTCATCTTCTGTATATTTGTTTCTATTAGCTCTATCGCCACCAAATCCACCTCTAGCACCTCTACTCGAATCTTTCGCTTCCGACTCGTTAAAATACCTCACTATTAGAATGCAAAAATCTGTTTTTGTCTTTGCAATCTTTGAGTTGTATGGAATTTTCAAAGTATCGCATAATTGCTTTAATTGAAGTAATGTCCAACCTCCTCTTCCTGTATTACATTCCTTTTTTTCGAATCCTTCGCGTGTTGGTATTATTCTCTCAGAAGTCGAAGACTTTGAATACGACTGTCGCTTGTCATTTTCTGGGGTGTATTCTTCATCTTCATAGTTTGGTTTTGTATTCCTTCTTCTACGATATTTCGGTTCTGACTGGTCTGGTTCTGTCTTGACTGGTTTTGTATTGAATCGTATAAAATCGTTGTACATGTCTTCATTTAAGAATAGATTCCTACAGGATGTTATCCGTTT
>Ga0208928_1000016_pt1 | contig 62946 bp, 59 predicted proteins | sample Colrivmeta1547A3_FD_187641 | JGI IMG/M metagenome (GOLD analysis project Ga0208928, IMG submission 187641) | Estuarine microbial communities from the Columbia River estuary - metaG 1547A-3 (SPAdes) (version 2) | ecosystem: Environmental > Aquatic > Marine > Intertidal zone > Estuary | place... | reverse complement strand
TGAAATACCTCGATTTGTAAGATTGCTTACTTTTGAGCATGTCATCTCAGCAACAACTCATCGATGCTTTAGGTCTTTTACCACATCCCGAGGGCGGATTCTACAAAGAAACCTATCGCTCTGAGCACACTTTAGAAGGCGAGGAGCGCGACCTGCTGACTTCCATCTACTTTTTACTGACTTCGGAGAATGTGTCCAAATTTCACCGCATTAAAAGCGATGAACTTTGGTATTTTCATACAGGTAGCCCCTTGATTGTGCATACACTTTCTGAGCGAGGCCACGAACAACACCACCTTGGGCTCGATCTATCCAAAGGTCAACAACCCTTTCTCTGGATCCCGAAAGACACCATTTTTGGCAGCACTGTTCTGGAAAATGAAGGCTTCTCCTTGGTCTCCTGTGCCGTAGCGCCCGGCTTCGACTTTCGCGATTTCGAGCTCTTCGAACGCCCCAAACTTTTGGCAGCTTACCCGGAGTATAGGGAGATAGTGGAGCGCTTGACTTAGGATGTTGTTTTCCATGTATTCAAGATGCACTAAGCATCAGGGGTTTTAATTACCTCCAAAATGGAGTTCAACAAACTCTCCATGGATCGTTCATCTAATTTTGAAAAGGCAAACCATTTTTTACCGAGATCTTTAAGTGATGCCCCAATGTAATAAACAGCTGAATGATCAATAATTAGAAATCGGTCGTGACTTTTATTAAATTCCTTCCATTCATAGTTTCCATATTGCTCATTTGCTTTTTCCAAGTCCAAATCAAGTTGAAAGCTTTTACTTTTGCCCATATGCGGAATTGAGTACCTCTTTTTGAATTCACTCGGTAGCCAACCGAAAGTATGGCATCGAGGTTGTAATATTTCATCCTTCTGCTCACATATCGATTACCTTATTTTTGAACTACCGAGAAATGCTCGGTAGTTGAATTTTCATCCAATTCTTGTTCAAAGAATATATTTTTAAGGTGTAAGCTTACGGTGTCGGCATCTTTGCCAAACAAAATGCTCATTTGTTTTTGTGAAAGCCATATTGTTTCCTTCTCAAATCTGACCTCTAAATGTGCAGGAAGTTCGTTGGACAGATAGAAGATGATTTCGTTCTTCATTTATTACGTTTATTCATAAAATTATAGATTGAAATTATCAAGTGGTCCTGAAATCTAGAAAAAGACAAGAACGGGTAGGTAGATATACGGAGTAAATTCTTTATTTGGTGCAGATTGAAGGGAAGGGTGTGGCTTACATCTTGAAAAAGATATAAGCGTTTAAACTCGTTGCAACTAAGAGCCAAAGCACATAAGGAACGATCGCTAGCGTCCAGCTTTTTTGAATGCGGCTAAATTTGATGGCGATGAGCAACACACTCAGCAAGAGCCCAACGATGACCAACAGCCCGATGTCAACTTTCTGAAAATAGAAAAACACCGGATTCCAAGCCACGTTCAAAACCCATTGAAGGCCATAACTGCGTAGTAGCAAGCCTTTGTGTTTGGATGCATTGACCCAAAGTTGACCCATGTAAAAGGCAAAGCAAACCATAATGAGAGTCCAGGCCGCTCCAAAAACCCATCCTGGCGGTGTCCAAGGTGCTTTATCCAGATTTTGGTACCATTCAGACGAAACGCCATTTCCGGTAAACAAACCTCCAACCGCCAATGCTGCAAAGTTGAGGAGTAAGAAGGTGAGGGTTGGGAGTGTTTTTTTCATTGGTTGGGTTGACTAGTACTTGAAAGTTACAAAAAAAAGCCCTTCATCGAAGGGCTTTTGTGGACTTAACTGAGCTGTTTTCGAACCAGTTTGTGGAGGGTTTGGAAATCATTTGTCTCGTAAATGTTCATAGTTGATTGTAGCCTTTTATATGCTTTAAATTCAAACTCGGCACAGCTATTTTACACAAACCTAAAACGACTTTTACACCTCTTTTTTCATTGTACATTTATGCAACAATACACGTTGAATTTAAAACATTCAATGTTCTTTTGATTTAACTAATTTTCAAAAAACACATTTGATTAGCGTTCTAACGATTTCTCTGGTAACTTAACTTTCTTACCTGTTGAAAGCATCGTTGATTATGCGAACTGCTCTTATTTTATTAAATAAACTATTTTCATCGTATTATTATATTAAATAATAACTTCGGAAAAGCATAAGTTGTTTTTACTCGAGTAACACGAGATTATGTAATCGTCAATTAACTGATAATTTCAAAAAATCACTCCATTTACTCGAGTAACGCGGGTATTACTTGGGTAACTTGGGTATTACTTGTGTAACTGAGGTAACCCGGGTAATTTTCACCTCCAATCGTTCATTGTTTTTGATTTGTGCTTACTTTTTGTAACATCCGAAATCCTGTTGCACTTCACTTGGGTTTGGTTCTTATATAATAGAGGCAGTTTTATTCCGTCCAAAATTCTCCAATTGAATACGTTTTTGCGGTTCCGCTAATAATTACTCGGTCTCCTTTGTCTTCACAGTACAACTTGCCCATTCGTTCTGAAACTTGTTGGGCATAAAGTTCTTTTTTATTTAGTCTTTTCGCCCAAAATGGAATTAAAGAGCAATGTGCTGAACCTGTTACAGGATCTTCTAAAATTGATGCTTGTGGGGTGAAAAATCTCGAAACGAAATCGCAGTTATCTCCAACTGCTGTAACAATAACTCCTCCTGGATCTAGATTTATTTGGTCGAACAATTGTCTGTCAATTTTAATGTTTCTGATTTCCGCTTCGTTTTCATATACCAAAACATAGTCTCTTGATTTCAAAATTTCCTTGGGCTGTATATTTAAAGATTTTGAAATGGTATCAGGTAAAATGTCTGCAATAGGCATTCTTGATGGGAAATCCATTTTATAGTACCCATTTTCTATTTTGACAATTAAGTCGCCACTTAAAGTTTCAAATACAATTTCATCTTTTTTACAGTCAAGAATTGTCGCTAAACTGTGAGCTGTAGCAAGAGTAGCATGACCGCACAAATCCATTTCAATTTCAGGGGTAAACCAACGTAAATGGATTTTTTCGCCTTTGTCAACAAAAAAAGCTGTTTCTGCAACTGCGTTCTCCTTTGCAATTTTCAATAAGATCTCGTCTGGCAACCAGTTGTCCAACCGCACCACACAAGCAGGATTTCCACCAAAAACTGTGTCGGTAAAAGCATCTACTTGATTTATAGTATATTTCACTTTGTCTGTTAAAAATTATGGCTAACTCCCTGCTAACCCCCTCAAATATACTAACAAGTCCAAAAAAATCTCCTATCAATGCTCCCAAAACACATTCGGGTTATTGGTTTTGTGGAAGATCCATAGCGTATTGCTCTCTTCTCGTTTATCTTCCTGTTTTTGTGGTTCTTGATTAAAATAATCAAGCGGAAGAAGCTCTATGTAGTTGTATGTTTTTCCTTCAGAGCTTGTTTCCATATTGTACTCGCTTGATGCTGTACGCTGCAAAATATAGAGGTTTTTAGCCATGTAATTTTCAAGGTAATTCTCTTTTGTTTGCGTCTGCTGATTGTTCCAATTGGCATCTGGATTCAGAATTAGGTGTTTGTCACCGATCAGGTACTCTCGAACTTCTTCAATACTCAATAGTTCTCCTTTTTCATTCATCACATAAGCATCGAAAGTCGGATCAATCCAAAGCCATTTTTTGAGTGATTCGGAATAAACGGAATTAATAACATGGCAATCATTGTCGATTTTCAGGCTGTCTTTAGGTAAACAGGTAACAACTCTCGATTTAATGCCCATTGATAAATAACATTCATTCAAAACCAATGCAAGCCCTCGGCAGTTTAATCCTCGATTGTCCTTTTTACAGACATTAATCATACTCATTGCATTTTTGACCTCCGGATTTCCATTCATTCCATCATGGGGAACTAAATCGTGAATCCAATGCATGAGATTTAAAATTTGTAACACGTCTGAACCTTGTCCGGCTATGCTATCGAGATTGAATCCTTTGCGCAATGCCACAAGGTTTGGATTATCACTTGCTTGATAACTGAACGCTGGGACTGGTCTATTGTCTGACAAGTTGTATTTGCCTGCTCTTTTGAGAATAGAAAGATAGTCGCCGGTTGACTTCAATTTTTTATTGAGTTCCAGAAATTCTTTCTCGTTTCGGATATTGTCTAAGTCGGTATCAAGTTGTACATGTCCGTAATCGTTATAACCAGCATCAATTGCTTTTTTCAAATTGGCTAGAGCAGATTTTTTATCTTTCGAAATGGAGTATATGCAACTTAGATTATAGTAGATATTGCTCATCAAATAGGATTGCTGTTTTTTCTCATCAACAGATAATTTCTCATATATCAATAGATAATCAGACAACAATGCATTGTATGCCTTAACGTCTTTCTTTTCATATGCTGCCTCAAAGTCATCTCCTTTTTGCTGAAGGAAGTCATCCATTTTTTGTAATGGAGTAGTTTGCGCGATGAATTGTTGCAGGCTCATAAACAATGCGCACAGGAGGATTATTTGTTTTTTCATTTTTATTTGTTTTAACTATTTACTATTTGGCGCTTGCACGCTGTTATTTGGCCTTTATTTTATTCCGAAACGGCTATTCTTATAATCGATTATTACAATCTTGTTTAAGAAATAGGCGTTCCCAGTTATTCCCCAAATATTTTGCTCTTTAAAGAAATCTGCGATCATTGGGTTTTTAATATAATAAACATTAGATGAGGGTAAAGTAGTATTGCCAAATTTCACATCAGCGTTTATCTTTTGACCATATACCGTTAAGTAATCACCCCAGCTATTTACACTCAATGAATCAATGATGGCATTATCTGATATTTGTTTTGCATTCTCCTCGCTCGATAGTAAAGTAAAAATACTGGAGCCTGAATCAAACATTAAGTTCTCTACTTTACCGTTAATTGTAAAAGGAATGGTAATTCGCCCATCTTCGATTGAACAAGTTTGAAAATCTGCTTGCGCTAATTTACTAGGTAATTTTTCGGTAACACAAATTCGTTTGTTGGCATAATCGATAATTAAATACTGGTCTTTAAACAAATCAGGGGCAATTGTTCCAATATGTTTTTCTGTGCTTGTATAAATTGAATCAGATGGAATCGTATCTCCAAATTCTTGAAAATAACCTATATCTCTTTTCCCGAATGAAATATTTCCTAATCCCAAATGAACATCTTTGAACATAGGATTTTTTTGGCCGTTGATTGTAAAGCTCGTATTAGTGTCTATTTTATTTTTGAGCTCAGAATATTTATCAAGATAATTAGCAATTGAGTTTCCATAAATAACTGTTGTTACAGCGCCTAAATCAAATTGCATGTTGAATTTATGGGGTAAACCATCAATTGAAACTGGAATATTTATAGCAGCCTTGTCAAAATATTTACCGGACACGCTATCACCAACCCATTCAAACGGAATCCAATTTAGCTTCTGACTAAAAGCTACAGTTCCAATAAATAGGTTAATTACGATAAAGCAAATTGTTTTCATTTTTATTTGATTATAAATTATTTGATTATTAACTGGTAGCTTAACGAACAATTACCTTCCCTAAAGAAGTTACCATTATCACTTTCAATTTACCATTTCCCAAGTTTAATTGACTACTTGATTTCTTCTTGAGATCTGGCCGATCTACTTTAACTTTACCCAAGCTTGAGCTCAAATCCAGGCTACAGTCAGAAAGCGGATTACTTAATTGAACATCAATATCTCCAAGGCTAGTATTGAATTTACTGTTGTCTGAGATCAAAATATGTTCTCCCTGGATATCTCCTAAAGACGTAACGGAATTTATTTTTCCTTCCAATTTTCTCATTGAAATGTCTCCAAGATCTGTATTCAAATCGATGTTCCCCGAAACATTTTCAGCAGTAATATCTCCAAGTGCTGTGTAAACTTTTGTTGTATTTGCTTTTAAGCCATTTACATCGATATCGCCTAAATCTGAATCCATTTTCACATCGACGTTTTCCGGAACATAAAATTCCATTTTACTACTTTCAGAAAGCACACTGACACCATTGAAACTATTCTCTTTTCTTTTCAAATGAATCGTCAGAACGGAATCTTTCAGCACATAGTTTAATTCACAATTCCCTTCCTTTTTGCGTGAGAAAACTCCTTTTGCCTTTAGCTGATAGTTGTACTTCATGGAAATGCCTGTCCGATTACTTCCACTAACCAAAATATCACTTTTATTCCCTTTGAATACCAATGACTTCACCCCATTGAAAAGTGTATCGACGTGCAAACTGTCATTGGTAGAGAACCAAGATCCGGTATTAGATTGAAGACTTGTTTTTGTAGAATTCGGTGAAGGAAATATTATCTCCGCAAAAGGTAATGTCACAAGACCTAAATCGATCAATGGTTGAATGAAAGGATTATCATTAATTTCATTACTAAATGTGAAATGATTCGGTTGACTCGCGATAACTGTTGACGTATCTTGAATCGTGGCTTGCATGTCCTTTTTTTGTTTTGGAGCAATGTTTGGCTCTTTATTTCCGGACATTAATAGAACTCCGGTTACAATAATTGTGGCAATTGAACTCATAATAAAGAAGTTTTTTTGAATGATAATTTTACTAGTTGATTTTGGAACAGTAAACTGAGCAGGGGCTGTAATCCAAGAGGTAACATCAGAAACACTCGTAGAGGTTTTTTCGTTTCTCAGTGTTTCAAATAGGTGATTTAATTTTTCTTCGGATTTCATAATACACCGTTTTTAATTTCAAGTGACTGCATAAGCGCCAATAATTGCATTCTACCTCTGCTCAGGCGTTTCTTTACAGCAGCTTCACTTGAGTTTTGAATACCCATGATTTCTTTGATCGAAAACCCCGAAATTTCAAAGAGAATAATGCACTCACTTGTCACTTGATCAAGTTCTTGTAAGCATTTGTACAAATCATTGATCTCAAATTGTTGTTCAATGGAATCATTTTCGTTGTGAGCATACTCGTACTTTCCTTTCAACTGATCAACAAATTCTGGTCGTTTCTTCTTTCGGTGATTGGCTAATATTCGTGTAGCCGTACCAAACAAAAAGTGAAGAAATGCATCCGTAGATTTGATTTCATCAAACTTCTCAAAGGCAACAACCAAGGTGTCGTGCATAATGTCTTTGAAATGAAATTCACCGTAAACACGCGATTTGCAATAGCGCTCAAACCGTTCATGAACTGGTTCGTATACTTGCATAAAACGTTCTTGTTTGGTTAATTCCATTTTAATTACACTCGGGATTTGGTAGTAAGTGTCTTAATGCTGAAAAAAGTGACACGAGGGCGAAAAAAACTTAAAATTATCGCACTAAATGAACAAATCCATGTCCTGTTTTACCAGCTTTGGTAGTGAATTTATAGGTGTAAACCCCATCAACTAGGTCTTTTCCTGAGGTATCTTTCCCATCCCAATTGTTTTGGTAATTATCTGAAGAGAACACAATATTTCCCCAGCGGTTTAGAATTAGAACTTTAGTATTTTCAGGTAAATTTTGAATTTCAAAAACATCATTGGTGCCATCTGAATTTGGGGTGATTACATTGGGGAATTCAAATGAAATAACTTGTGATATTGTATCTGAGCAATCAACCAACGTTATGGTCTGGGTAAGGGTTTCTGAAAAGCATTCAAAATCAACAATTGCTGTAATTTGATATGTTCCTATTTCAGAAAATAAATGGTTTGGATTTAAAGAAGATGAACTATTATTTGCTCCTGAATTTGGATCGCCAAAATTCCAATTTACTTGATTGATGGGTGATGTTGATGGTATTGAAAATGAAATAGAACTCTGCAAACACGAATCAGGAAGAAATGTAATGGTTGAACTAGCCGCAAATCCTCCGATTGGGACTTGTGCAGGCAACCCGAGTTGACATGTTGCAGGACTGAAACTGACCGCATTGCTTACATAACCACAAGCTAGCCCCAAAGAATTAGGATTTGAGATTTCATCCAACCTTGCGGTATTTCCTATGGCAACATACAATCTATTGTTTGGGGCTTCTTCGATTTGAAAACAATAATTATTGTTGGGTTCAAGTAGGGGAGAATAAATCAAGGTAATTGAAGAAGCTATAGCAGCCGAAGTATAGGTACTCAGGTCTAATTGATACACAGAATTCATATTTGTGTAGTAAAATTTCGAGCCATCGGGAGAAAAACAAGCGCCATACTTTCTGAGAAAAGGAGGAGTTGAATCATCCGTAACATTAACCGTTAAAGGGTTGCTTACAACTCCCGTTGTCTTGTTGAAATCGAAAAATTCTATGCGATCACTCCAATCCACAGGCATTCCAATCCGATTTCCATCAGGAGATGCATCCATTGCTCCTGACCAAGCTTCATTCGCCCCGAAGGGAGCACTCGCAAAATTTGAACCCACTGCACTTACAACAGGTTGTGCAGTAACACCACATGCATCAATTTTCCAAGCTAAAAATTCATTCGCATTCTTTTTATGAGCAATCACCCAAAAACCTTGTATTTCAGCACTTCTAATAACAATCAATTTTTCGGTCAAATCAGTTGCTAGTGGCGTATTCAGAGTTGCAACTTGGACATCTCCAAGACCTCCATTCAATGTCATGTCTACGACACTATATCTCAATCCATTATCAATAACCGGAACCAAGGAAAGTGCCTCCAACTCTTCCAGTGTGAATAAATAATAGCGTTGGTTATCCTCAGGAAAAGGTACGATCAACGCTCCCTGGGTGCATGAATTATAAAATCCACCCAATAGATTTGAACCATTTGGCATAACATCATTGTTTGCATCCCAGACTTTTAAACCATCGGTATAGAAAAGCAACTGTCCCGTGGAAGGATCTGACACACTTGCCGTTGATTCATTTGAGTTGATGGCTGCATTGCTCGAACCAACTGGAATCGGTCCTGAAAAATTTACCCGGGCTCCAAATCCGAATACCCAATTGTTATTTTGCAATTGACCAAAAACAATGGGTATATGTAGTATGAAAATCAGGAAGATAAAATGGAAGTTTCTTTTTGTAATGAGCATACCAATTATCGAATTAAATGCAGAAAACCATGACCTTCCAAGGGTTGTTCATTGTTGTCCCTTGCTTCATAACGATAAAAGTATACACCTTCCGTAGCATTTGTTCCATCCCATGAAGGATTATTGTTGAGCAAATCACTGCTTTCTCCCTCAAATACGATATTTCCCCATCTGTTTGTGATAATCAATTTTAAGTAACTAATGTTTTGACAGGTCAAGAAGTAATTTTCATTGATATTATCCTCATTATCAGGAGTAAATACGTTTGGGGCAATGAGAACTGGTTGGTTGCAGCCATCAGAAGTAATCGTTATAATATCTGACCCCAATCCACAACTACCGGTTACGGTAACAAAGTAAGTTCCGGGCGCATCAACCGTAATGGATTGTTCTGTGCTGCCTGTTGACCAAAGGTAGGTTGCACCTGGATTACCTGCATTCAATTGCAAAGAATCGCCTACATCACAAAGGTTCACGTTATCAGGACCTAATGCCACATAAGTGGAATCGTAGTTTTCAAAAATCCATGCGGGAAAATTGGGTAATCCATTGAAGTTACCTGCACTGGCGCTTCCATTAAACGTTAATACTCCATATTCAAAAGTTGGATTGGCCGTATTGGGACACACAATGCGGTTAAGGGTATTAACAGGTAGTTCTATTGCGCTATCGTATTCCACAAATAAAACATAGATTTTTCCATCAGGACCCAACTGCATCTGTGAGATAAAGGAAAAGTCGTCAATGGTTGAAAAATCAAAAAACGAGGTAAACGTTGAAGAAATATTGCTGCTGCTTAAGTCATATCTTCCGATGGTGGTGCCATTGGCAAAATACAAGTAACGACTGTTGGGCGAAAATTCAAAGTAAAAAATACCGCTGTAGGTATCCAGTTCCTGTCGATTCGAAATGGTTCCGGTTGCTGGATCAAACTGCAAGAGCACTCCCATACCGGCCGGGATATCATCGAGAAGAACAAATAATTTGCTTCCATCGGGCGATGCTTTAATCATATAAAACGAACCTTCGGGTATCGAATACACCGAAGACAGTTCAACTCCGGCCAATGAAACGCGATATATTCCAATGCCCGATGAATCTTGGTTAATAAGTATCCAGTAATCGCTGCCATTGGCATGTTTAACGGCACAAACGGCCTCGGCTGAAGGCGAATAGACCACTTGATTGGCTTCAATCACCTCACCAAGTCCTCCGTTGAGCGATTGATCTATTTTGAAATAATGTAGACCACGGCCTTGAGGTTGGGCGTTCATTATCGAGTCGGAGGCATCCAAATAATATTCACGATCGTCCATGGTAAAGAGATAGTATTTTCCGGGTTCGCCCGGAGCTTCAATAAAAACCGACGATTGCATGGCACTGTAACCACCGCCTTCAATACCCTGCATATCATAGATCGATTCGTTTGCGGCGTTCCAGATATTTCCTGTGGGCCCATACGTTTCATAGCCGCCACCATTGGTGTAAAACAATAGGTTGCCTAGCGAATCGCAGTAGGATGCGCATCCTTCGTAAGCCAAAATTGCACTGCCACTCATTTCAACTGGCTCACCACTCGTAAAATCGATTGTACGGTTATTGCCAAAATGCCAAACGTTAGCCTCTTTCTGTCCGAAACAAAAGGAGACTATTAGTATCATTAGGCATGTGGAAATTTTTCTCACGTCTTCATTTATTATCTTAACAATGTGACGTGTCCATGATAGATTTTCACTAAATCTAAAGTCTTTAGTTTCAGCTCAACGGAGTAGGTATATGTTCCGTCTGGAGACATCATTCCGTTGTAACTACCATTCCAACCAGTGTTCTTGTCTTTGCTTTGAAATATGAGTTCTCCCCAGCGGTTGTAAATACTCAATAAATAGTTTTGGTCATCGAATGCTTCACTGATAACCGGTATGAAGGTGTTGTTAAATTCATCCCCATCAGGTGTAAAGCTATTTGGTATAAATACAGTTGTATTTTCAAGAATCGAGATGATTTTTGTTATGCTGTCCTGACAACCATTTGGATCAGTTACAACCAGTGAGATAACGACATCACCGCTGGTTCCTAAAGGTATTTGAAAGGTTGGGTTTTGTTCTGAACTAGTTGAGTTTTCTCCATTCACCGAAAAGTCCCAGCCCCACGTATTTACTTGACCTGTTGATGATTCAATGATATTGATTTCAGAGTCGTCTTGTTCAATCACCGCAGGATTGGTGCTAAAGGAAGCAACTGGAGAAGGTTTAATTAAAAGATTCAGCGTAACAATGCTGTCACAACCGTTTTGGGAAGGAAATACATACGTGAAGGTTCCGCTTTCCGAATAGGTTTGGCCGTTATCTGCTAGATAACTTCCACATGCTTCGATGTTCAAGATATTGGTCGCGTTTTGATTAATGGTCAGATTTAAAATCACCGTACTATCGCATCCCAGTGAGGAGCCTCCACTAATGGTGAATTGTGGCGTGTTTGTTGAGCTTGTGTAGGTGGCTCCATCAATCCAAGTATAACTTTCGCAGGCCACCTGAACATCTGTACCTGTAACATCATTCGCCAACGTTAAATTGAGATTTACAATGCTATCACAACCATTGACCGAACCTCCGGCAATTGTATATTGTAAATTGTAGATACCGGGAGTCGTATAAGTGGAGCCGTCAAGCCATGTAAAACTCCCACAAACAACTTGTGAATTCGAGGAGCTAACCGTATTGTCAACAGTCAAATTAAGCGTAACCAAAGAATCACATCCTGCAGCTGTTGTAAGTGTCGCTGTTTGTAGACCAGCCCCATTAAATGTAATGCCATTCCACGTGTAAGGCAATTGACTCGGACAAATGGTTTCACTCATGTTTGAAGTAACAGTGGTACAGATGTCGCAGCAGTTTCCTGTTTGAGCACTGATGGTGTATTGCGTAGAAGGCAACCAACAGTCATATTGAACATTTAATCCACGAAGAGAGCCACCAAACTGAGATTGGAAATAAGCAAGCACTTGATCGGCTGTGTTACATCCTCCCTGATTAGTTGTAACATCACAACTGTACAAGCAAATGATACCAAAATTCCATCCATTGGGTTGGTTGAAATAATTCGGATTTGGTGGACTAATGATGGTTACAGGTGGAGCTACGTTTACGGTAAGAATCGCTGGGTTTATGCCATTGAAAGTTGATGTAGAAATAGGAAAACCACAATGGTTATTGTTTTGAGCTGAATTGAATCCAGCATAAAGTACTTGAGTCACATTGCCCAGAAAAGGCCCGCTAAAATTTACATTTACTGGTTCATAGGTACAAATCCCAATTTTTAGATTAGGAATGTTTTGATCAACTACGATATTGAGGCTTCCGCCGTCATAATTGGCAAAAAGCACCCAGTTCCCATTAGTGTCGCAAAAATTAGCGCAACCATCTGACAAAATAATCGTGGTATCAATGGAGCAACCTGCAGAATTCGTGATTGTAACATCATAAGTGCCCGGCGCCAAATTATTTACGCTACTCACTAAAGTGTTTGAAGGGAAGGGCCATAGGTAAAAATAGGTGTCATTTGGGCTCGGTGCAAATGATATTGATCCATCATTATTTCCACACGTTGGTTGGATAACTGTTGCATTTAAATCAAAACCTGAAGAAGTAACGCATGTTCCATTACAATTATTAGGAGTTGCCGTTCCTAGTGTCCATGTATTTCCTCCGTCAGTTGATCGTTCGTAAGATTGTCCTGTGACAGTAGCCTGGGAAATATATTCAATTCCTGGAATGGTTGACGCAGTTGCCAGACCTCCGCCTCCACAAACTGCGATTCTTTGTAGAGCCCCGGTTGTAAAAGTGGCATCAGTGTTTAATTTAGTCGGATCATTTGAAGAAAATGTCCAATAAACTGCATCGACAGCAGTTCCGGAGGCATCGTATAATGCTACCCATCCATCACCATTGGGAAGGTGCCATCGAGCTGCATTTGATCTCCATAAACGAGCAGAATTAGCAGCGATATTTAAATTAAATGTAATTCCGGGTGTGTTTGGACCACCAATGGTTATAAAACCAAGAGGTGGAATAACTGTTCCAGTTGGAAATGAGAATGCCCCTCCGTTTGTTCCTCCGTCCATTCCACCGATTGACCAACAACTAATATCTACTGGGTCACAAGAACTAGTGTTATAAATCTCAATAAATTCTGAGCCAAAATTAGGCGTGGAGTTATACATCGACTGAAAAGCCTGATCTGTATCTCCTCCTGTAGGTCTAACATGAACTTCGTTAATTACTACTTGTGAGAAAAGCGAGGGAAAAGGAGAAAACAAAATCAATAGAAAAATATATTTCATCATTATTGTGTTTTCATTATCCTTCTTCATATACTTTTTATCTATTATTTCCTGTTTGATGTTTATTCTTTTACTATCTTAAATGTTCTTTCCAAATTCTCTCCAATGCTCAATAAATAAATACCTTTTGATAAATCCCCTAGATCGATAACACTTTGTTCTGAGAGAATTTTGCCTGTTAAAATGGATTTTCTTGTGTAATCATAAATCGTATAAACAGAACCAAGTAATTGCTTTTCAACATTTATAGTTATTTGATGTGTTGTGGGATTCGGGTAAAATTCAAAATTCGTATTCGTGTTTTCTTCCATACTATTGGTTCCAATCTGGATGGTGTTTGTAATCGTATCCGAAAAAATACAATTGGAAGCGATTAACGTAACCGTGTAAGTTCCATTTGTGGTATACGTATGACTTGGGTTTTGAACACTTGATGTGTTCCCATCCCCAAAATCCCAAGAATAGGTTAGTGTGTTATTAACGGAAGTAGATAAATTAGCGAATGTTGCGGTGTTACCTGAAATTGATTCACTAAAATTAGCACTTGGGTTATTGATAAGAAGGTTCCAATCATTTGTACTATTGAAAATTGTATTGTCAGATTTCGATTGATAATATTGTGCTAATTGATTTGATAGACCGGCTGTATAGGTCAAACCACTTGTGCCTAGTTTCCAAATGCTGCTAAAAATGCTTAGTGCTGCAACGTAGCTTCCATCTATGTTTGGATGGCTATTATCGCCACTGTGCAATACCAATGTTGTGTCGTTTAAAATATTTTGCCAAGTAACACCCACCGGTGCACATTGGATATTTAATTGTTCGCTGATTTCAAGATAGGCACTCGTTAGTGAATCCTGCATGTGATTAAAATTGGCAAACACAGGGCTACAATAAGTTCCGCTCGGATCGCAATGTTGTCCACCGAAACGTCTTCCCCAAGTCATATAGGTGATGACTTTAGCACAAGGGTTATATTGTTCAATAACTGATTTTAAATCTGTCATGGCAGGATACATGTCGTTGTAGCGATAATAATCTATCGTAGGAATTAGACTTTGCTCTTGTAAAATGACATAATCCCAATTGCCTTGACTTATTTTTGAAAGTGTTGTCGCATCATTGAGATGGCTAGATATTAAGTATCCTCCCGGCATGTTCGAATCAATATTCAACGTTTTACCTGCCGATGTTGAAAGATTTTGAACGAGTAGGGGCAAGTTGTTAAAAGAAGTATAACTGTTCCCAATAAAAAGAACGTTTAGTGTGTCTTGGGATATTGAAACAAAAGATAATCCTAACGTTACCGTTACTGCTATTAGTAGTTTTTTCATTTTTGATTTTTATTACAATTTCTAACCTATTTCTTCTCCATCCAACGCAGTACATGCTTCTTTTCCTTCATTCCGTATTTCACGACTACATCCAAAATGATGACTTCGTTGTTTCGTTTGACTTTTAGTTTGGCGATTTCACCTTCTTTGAGCTTCTGTCCATTTGGTTCAATTGCACTGCGGTAATCATTTAGATTAACAATATCACCCTGTTTTAATCCCGCCCATTCATTCGGACCTGTTTTCACGACATATTGTTCTAAACCTATTCCTCCAATCGCTTTCAATGTGATGTCATTATCTTTCGCGTTAAAGGGAGATAATAAAACTGATTCTTGAAGTGAGTCGTAGTAACTAATACCAACGTAATTCAATTGATCGTTTGGTTTCCACTGGTTTTTGCCTTCAATATAGTTGCTGAAAAATTGCTGCAAATCCGGATGCACCTCTTTTACCAGTTCTGCAATAAAGGTTTGTTCATCGAATGACCTATTTGCGCCATATCGTGCGTTCAACAGCAACATCACATCAATCAAGGATTTTTGACCGGAAGTAAGTCGCTGAATTTCTGCATCCAGCAACATTGCCAAAACGGCACCACGCATATATACTTGACCGTAATGTTTGTGGAATTTTTCTTCCAATACATGTTCACTCATCTCTGTAAAAGACATTTCACTAACCGGAAAATCTAAGCCCTGAGCAAGCTTGGCTTCCATTTCCTTTAAATATTCATCGGGTGAAATTACGCCTCCTTTGAATTTGATCAGGTTAGCAAAATATTCGGTTACACCTTCGTAAAGCCACAAGTGCTTACTCATCAAAGGATTTGTGTAGTTGAAGTTTCCAATGCGCTCTGAATGCAATCCAAGTGGAGTCAAAATGTGCATGAATTCATGGATGGCAGCTCCCGAAAGTTGATTGTCCAAAGAAAGTTCTTTTATATCGGCAACACCAAGATCAGCCAAGTAATACGTTGATGAATTGCCATGCTCCAAAGCTCCGATACCTAAATTGCGAAATTTCAAAGCCAGCTTGATTTTTTTGATGAGACCCATTTTACCGGTAATTGATTTACCAATCTCTTTCAGGTCATCTACATAAATGATGAACGTATAATTATCGACTGGAAGATCTGGTAGGAAGTCGTCAATGGCCTGCATGTCGCGTTTCAAGACTTCATAAAAGTGCTTTGCTCGTGGAACTCCATTGACATCGAACACAGAAATAGTCACCTTTGTATTTCCGACATAGAATTGGGCTGTATCGGGAACAGAGAACATGATTGGACAATCAATCAACTGGTGGTAGGAGTTCGCTTTGAAATGCTGCTGACCACTGTTGCTCAACGTTTGAGGTAGGGAAGTAGAACCGTAAAGTTGTGATGGTTTTACGATTTTTATCTCAATTGGATCTGCTTCTTCGCCTTCAAAAAAACCAAAAATTCCGCCGTTATTGAAAAGGAAGTTCTTGCCTTCCTCGAAATTGGTCGCCACTGGGTCAAAGATGGGATTTTTCTTCACCTTTCTGTCCATGATATCCTCAAGCGTGTATTCGAGGTACTTCAATTTTTTCGCATCTGAAATGATGAAAGAATTGTTTCCTTGTTTTTTCACTTTTAAGTTCTTTCCATCCGCTGTTTTTGCGTTCATGGAAAGTACAAATCGACCAAAATCTTGCGTTTCATAGGTTCCGGGCACAGTGGCTGGAAAAGAATAGATTACCTGATCCTTTTGAGGTGCTTTGCTTAAGGTCATTTTAACAGGCAAAACATCTTTTTCGATCTTGTTTAAGTCGATTTCATAGAGGTGCTGACTGAAAACGAAAAATGGACTCAAAAGCAGAATAATGGCGAAATATAAATTTTTCATACAAAAAAGATTAAAATCACTAGACGAACAAAAGGTAATTAAGTTATAGAAATTCAATTTACAAAGTAACACACGCTAACTCTGTTCTTTCAATCAATAGGAGTTATTTTATAACCAGCTTCTTGCAAAAGATTTAAGACGCCTTCTTTTCCAGGTAGGTGAGCAGCTCCAACCGCAATGAATGTTGATTTTTTTTGAATGAGTTCAGTAATAATAGGTATCCACTTTTGATTTCGTTTAACGATTAAATCAGAATAGAACTCAGGAGAAAGATCAGTATTCATCAACGTCACCAACTGATTAATGTCTTTTTTTAAATAATTCTCAAGTAATTTATTAAACTCTGAGTTGTCTGTTGTTAAGCCAAGTAGAAGCATTTTTATCTGCTCTTCGTTTGAAACCTCACTTAATAAATTCATTTGAAATTGAATTGTTTCAAGTCCTGACATAGACATCTTATTCTTTTTTGCAAGTTTCTTGAATTCGATTTCATAACTCTTTGATTTACCTATTAGTTCCTGCGTGATTAGCGATGAAAGAAAGAAAGGTTGAAAACGACTTGTTTTATTGTATTTGGATTCTTTCCAATTGATGCTATCCAGACAGAAATTTCTAATTCGTTCAGAATTCTCTTTGGTTGTAATGTCGGCAATTGTTTTTCCGTCTGGAAGCATCGTAAGTTCAAGGATTTCTAGTTGTGTTTTTAAATCCATATTCAAATCGACTTCCATTACCAATTCGTTACAAGTTTTAAATGCGGATTTAATCGAATCAGAAATAACAAAATCTTTTTTTGGCATAATATGAATCGTACCATAGATATAACTCGGTTTTTGAAGGTTATTGCCTTCAATTTTATAAAGCAATTGTGCTTGGCTGCTGAAAACTGTAAGCGTAAATAGGAAAAGTTGTATTAATATTTTTTTCATGTTCTTTGGTTATTATATTAATTTTTGTTCATTTTCTAATTTAAATCTTCAACTAAAAGTATACGGATATAGTTGGGAGCTTTCTTGGCTTGATTTACTCTTTTATCACCTTTAAAATTGCGACTTTACCAGTATCATTTATTTCTACGAAATATACTCCTGATTCACCATTAAGGTTAAATGTTATACTGTTGGTTGATGAATAGGTGTCACTAAAAATCTCTTGTCCAATGGCGTTTCTTACTATTAAGTTTGCATTTTCGAATATTTTGTCAGATTCAATAGTTAATGCGCTAGTTGTCGGATTTGGATAAAGGTTGATTTTACTAGTCCATGAATGTTCGTTAATGGAAGTGGTATTTTCCAACTCATTTTGTAGTTTGATTATAAAAATATCGTCAGCTCCATTAGATGTTAGGTTGAAAACACCTGCTAGGGGATCAAAATCGGTTGTTGCCTTAAAGTGACCTGTGGCAAGGATATTTCCTACATTATCAAGGACTAAGGATCTTCCTTCGGCAAAACCAGACCCGGCAAATTGCAGTGTTGAGATAAAGTTCCCGTTATTATCTAGTTTTGAGATGAAAACATCATATGGTCCAGAGGAAGTTAGGTTATTTGTGCCTGTCCCAGGATCAAAATCTACCGTTTGTGAAAAATTACCTATGCTATATACATTATTATCGGCACCCAGAACTATTGAACTTATGAATAAGCTACTACCAATAGCTCCTCCTAATTGTTTTGCCCAAACAAAATCACCAGAGGAATTTAACTTTGAAATATAACCATCAGAATTCCCTATACCAGCCGAACTTAGGTTATAAGTGCCGACTCCGGGGTCAAAATCGGCTGTTGCATTTAATACTCCTGAGGTATAAACATTTCCTGATGCATCCAATGCTATTGTGGCCCCAACCTCATTGCCATTTCCGCTCAATTGTTTTGCCCATTGAAAATTTCCACCGGCATCTAGTTTGCAAATAAATGCATCACCATAGTATTCTCCAACCAAGTTATAGGTACCAAGTCCGGGGTCAAAATCTACGGTATCAATAAAAAACCCCGTGGTGTAAATATTCCCAAGAGCATCCAGTACTAAAGATGATGCACCGCAATCTCCTGATTGTGTTGCAAACTCTTTTGTCCAAACAGGATTCCCTGAAGCATCAAGTTTTGAAAGAAAAGCCGATCCGTTCTGTCTTCCTACCGTAATTACATTTCCGTTTGGATCTACTGCTATGGCTGAAGATTCAAACGGAAATTGCTTCGCCCAAACGAGGTTTCCTGTCGATGCGTCCATTTTAACGACAAATCCGTCTAATCCCGATGCAGTAAGGTTAAAAACTCCTACTCCTGGGTCAAAATCAGCAGTTCCCTGAAATAAACCTGTGCTATATACAAATCCATTGGTATCGACAGTTATTGATAAGCCTAAATCAAAATTTAGCCATCCCCATGAACCAGCCCACATAAAGTTTCCCAATGAATCTAATTTGGATATAAAGACATCATCCAAACCTGTCGATGTAAGAAAATAGTTACCGATACCGGGGTCAAAGTCGACGGTATCACTAAAGGTGCCTGCCGTATAAACATTTCCTGAAGCATCAACGGTTATTGATCTTCCTTGGTCTTGGGCGTCTGCTCCAATTTGTTTTGCCCATGTTAACGTTTGGGCGCTTGTTGATTGAACTGTTAATATCAGCCCAACAGAGATTAAAATTAATTTTTTCATAATTACTTCTTTGTTTATTTCTTTCTTACTTTTTAAATGTCACCTACCATTCCACCCATCCACAATACCTTGTTTTATATCTGGATTATTGATTTGAATTTGATTACCAAATTTTAACCCTTTTTTCTGGAGCTAAATAAAGAGAATCCGTTGCTTTCACGTTGAATGCTTCATAGAATTCCGGGATGTTTCTAACCACACCATTAATTCTAAATTTAGCAGGTGAATGTGGGTCAGATGCGACTTGACTTCTCAAAGCTTCTTCACGAGATTTATCTAGCCAAACTTGTCCCCAACCAAGAAATACTCTTTGAATGCCGGTGTAACCGTCCATTTTAGGCGCTTCTTTTCCGTTTAGTGACATTTTGTAAGCTTTAAGAGCAATGCTCAATCCGCCTAAGTCCCCAATGTTTTCGCCAAGCGTAAAACTTCCATTAAGGTTTAAATCTGGAAATACTTTAAAACTGTTGTATTGATCAACAAGAGCTTTTGTTCTTGTTTGAAATGCAGTTAAATCTTGTGGTGTCCACCAATTTCTCATTACGCCGTCACCATCAAAAGCACTTCCTTGATCGTCAAATCCGTGTCCGATTTCGTGCCCAATTACGGCACCAATTCCACCATAATTTACAGCATCGTCTGCAGCTAAATTAAAGAAAGGCGGTTGAAGAATTGCCGCTGGAAAAACAATTTCGTTAAGCGTTGGATTGTAATACGCATTCACTGTTTGTGGTGTCATTCCCCATTCAGCTCTATCAACAGGTTTACCTAATTTGTTTAACATTCGGTTGTATTCAAATTCGGTAGCTCTTTTTGCGTTTCCGAACAAATCATTTTTAGCTACTTTTAATGCAGAGTAATCTCTCCATTTGTCTGGGTAACCAATTTTAATCATGAATTTATCAACCTTAGCAAGTGCTTCTTTTTTAGTGTTGGCACTCATCCAATCCAATTCTTTGATGCTTGCTGCGTAAGCTTTAAGTAGATTTTTCACCATAGCCGTCATACGTTTTTTAGCCTCTGGAGTAAAGTGTTTTTTTACATATACCTTACCAACAATTTCACCCAAACTACCATTTACAGCACTAACAGCTCTTTTCCAATCTTCTTCTTGTTGTTCTGTTCCGTTCAATGTCTTTCCGTAGAATTCGAAGTTCTGTTTGTCTAAAGCGGAATTTAAGTAAACAGCAGTGCTGTTTATCAAACCCCATTTTAAATACGTTTTCCAAGTAGCAATAGGTGTATTTTTGATGATATTGTTTAAACTTTTTGTATACGCTACTTGAGCAATCACAATATTTTTTTCGTTAGCAACACCTGCTTTTTTTAACATAGCTGTCCAATCAAAATCTGGCATTAACGATTTTAAATCGGTTAACGCATATTTGTTGTAAAGTGCTGCTGTGTTACGAGTGTCCTCTTTTTTCATGTGGTTGGTTGCCAAAGTAGTTTCTAAAGCCATAACTTTAGCCGCACTTTCAGCACCATTGGGTAATCCAACTAATTGCCACATTTTTTCGATATGCGCTACATATTTCTTGCGAATGTCCGCCATTTTGGCATCATTCTGAAGGTAGTACTCTCTTTCAGGCAGTCCTAAACCACCTTGCCAAGTTATTAAAGTATATTTTTTGGGATCTTTAAAATCTTCTGTAACAGCAACTGAAAAAGGAATTGATACTCCAGTTCTATTGGCTTTACCAAAATAACTTGCTAAATCGGTGTGATTTGCGATTGCATCAATGGCTTTTAATTCCGATTGAATAGGAGTAACGCCTTTAGCATCTCGGTTTTTACGATTAGTAAAAGAGCTATAGTAATCTCCAATTTTCTGCTCGTCTGAACCCTCAGTAAAACTTCCTTTTGAAGCTTCTTCAATGATGGCTTTAACGTCTTTTTGCGATTTGTCATACAACATATCAAAAGCACCAAATGATGCTTTATCTGCAGGAATTTTGTTGTTTTTAGCCCAAGTTCCATTAACGAAACGGTCGAAGTTATCGCCTGGTTTTACTGAGGTATCCATATTCTTTTTTACAATACCCGATACCAATTCTTCTTTATTGCCGCAAGATGCTAACAGCACGGTTACTGCAAGAAGTGAGATTTTGATGTTTTTCATATTAGCTTGTTTTAACTTTTAACAAAAATGTTGCATCCAGTTTCAATTTTTCCGTCTACTTGTATAATTTTCCGTAGACAAAGCTTGTTAATTGTTTAAATCATTGAATTTAAATACATCCACACCAATTGCATATCCATAAATTTTCCCATTGGCATCTTTGTAAATTCGGATTTTATTGCATGCCATACCGAGGTTTACAGTAGACCAAGTTTTACCACCATCTTTGGTTTCGTAACCGCTGTTCATCGTTCCTACAAATCCGTGGTTTTCATCAATGAATCCAATGCCAAACTGACGTGCTGCCGCATCTTCAATTAGGTTGATTTCATTCCACGTATTTCCCCCATCAGTTGTTTTAGCCACGCGTTGTTGTTTCACATTCGGATCTGGATTGTAGGATTGAATGGTAACATAGCCAACATCCTTTGTTGGGAAAGAAGCTTTCCAAGTACCTTCAAATGGTCGATTGGATTGATACACTTTTTTCCAGGTCTTTCCGCCATCGCTCGTTTTTAAAATCAAGGCATTGGATTTTTCCATGTCTTCATCCGATGCAGCGCAAACGATCCCGTTGTTTTTATCAAACATTTTAATGTCAAACAACATTTTACAGTCGCTATTCATGCTATTCGATGTCCAAGTCAAACCGCCATCGTGTGAGACCATCATATTTGCCGGACTTCCAACGCGTCCAACTCCGTAAATATGAATTTTGTAATCTATTTTTCCGTGATTGATGTATTGCTCTCTCACGATATCCATCGCACACAATCCTTTCACATAAGGTCCTGAATACGAAACCGGTGACCACGTTTTACCGCCATCTGTAGTTCCATAAAGCGGAATAGTATCCGTTACGTTTGGAAAATAGTCTGTTCCGACTGTTCCTGCAAAACCTCTTAAACTATCCATAAAGGCAATGCAGCGGAAAAAAGTTCCTTTCTTTTCTAGTTGTTTTTCCCACGTTTCACCGCTATTTTTTGTGTGGTAAATGCTTCCGTAACCGTTGACATACCAGCCTTCGTTTTCGTTGATAAACGTGATGTCATCTTGTTTCCCTGGATAGCGTTTGGTATTCAGTTTTTTCCAACCTTTTTCAATAAGTTTAACCTCGTCCTTTTTGGATAGAATTTCATTGCTCCATTTCACCGCGGATAAACCAACCTCATGGTTGTATTCATCGAATAGTTGTTGTATTTGACCGTTGGCGAATTTATTATAGGCTTCTTGCGACGTGCCCGATTTAGCAAAGAAATGATCCGTTGAAGGATAAGTCATCAACGTTGCATTCCCTGGATTGAAATAATTGACCGTATTCACAATTTGCTGGTGGTCAGCTTTGGAAAAGGCTTGAAAATCAGATTCGCCAAATTGAACCAATACTTTTGCCTTGGTATTTTTCCAGTTTTCGAGGTGTGGATAGTCTTGAATTTGTCTCCAATATTCAGCATTTCGGGAGTAGATTTTACCATTTCCGTCGTATTCCCAACTCATTCGTAAAACACTATCTGCTTTTGGGTCTTTGGCAATATCCTCTAATCGCTCTTTTTTAACAAAGTATCGGTAATTCAAATCGTATTGCTCGATCACAGATTGCTCTACTTCGATTGGATTCATACCAGCCAACGCATTTTGAACGCGGTACATTTCAATCTGGTTTTCAAACCACGATTTTGCGGTTGTTCCATACACCACAACCCCAGCAACATTGTGTTTAGCGCTAATGGCAGGCGCAATAATTCCACCCATGGAATGTCCAACGATGATGATTTGGTTGGTATCGACGTAGGGTAGGGACTTCAATTTTTTTAACCCGACTTCAAAATTTTCAATTTCATCCAATAAATCGCAGGACTCACAAGGTGGCGTATTTTTGCTATCTCCCAAACCACTTTTTTCGATGCGAAGTGTCACGTAACCGGCATCAACATAGGCATCAACTATTCGTTTGTAGGGATGGTCGTTGGTCAATTCATCAATGCTACTGCAGGTATATCCAGGAATGAAGAGCATCGCAGGCATTTTATTCTCCCTGAAAGGTTTGTTGATGATCACGCGTAATTGTCCACCTTTGTAATTCGCGTCATCGTAAATGACAGTAGCATTATCATCTGTTTCGTATGGACGAGCAACGACTTTTGCTTTGAGCGTGAGTTTCTTTTTTCCACGAAGCACTGAAACTTGAACTTCTTTGCCTGGTTCGTAGGTTAAGAATTGTGTGGTAAATTCATCTGAAGAGCTAAAACTTTGATTACCAATGTTTGTAATAAGATCATTTTCTTGAAGCTTCAGTTCAACACTCGTTCCTCGAACAACTTGCACGACCTTACAGCCGGAATTACCATTTTCAGTAACGTATTCAATTCGAGCACCAAAAAGAGCTTTGCGATGTAATGACTGACCGAAAAATAGATTAGCAGTGCTAATAAAGAATAATAAAATAAAACACTTCATTTTTACTAAATAGTTAACATTATTTAGTGCAAAGATATGTTCGAAAAAAAATGAAAGATTGTAAAAATCGGACAGCTTGTCTATATAAACTTTATCGAATTACTTGAAAACGTTGATGCGCGATTCCATGGATTGAAATCATGTAACATCCTTGAGGGAAATCACTAGTGTTTATGGTTGAATTGCTAAACTCTATCATACCTGATTGTATCATCTGCCCAAGCGAATTAAACACTTCATATTTACTTAAAAATTCAGAAGAGTTGATTCTTAAATTTAATTCGTTTTGACAAGGATTTGGATATAAATCAAATGAATTCAATATATTGTTTTCCTCTATCCCAGAGAGAAGTGCTGCATCATAAATAATCCCATCATCAAATGGCTCAGATAAGCTCACATGACCACCACTAAAAATAAATTTCCCTGTGTTACCCAATTCAGAAATCCCCATTCCTCCTCTTGTCGATGGCATGTTAACGACCGTTGTAAATGTGTTATTATTAATGTTGTACAAATAAGCTTCATTTGTTACACCAAATGATGAATTAGGTAAAATTCTGCTTCCACCTGCAATCAAAATAGTTGAGTTGAATGATACCATTGCAAATTGTGAGCTAGCAAGTGGTCCTGTAGTTAATGGACTTACAGCGTCTTGTGCTGGATCGTAGACATCTAATTTATCTGAAAATTCAAATAATGGGATATTGAACCCACCGTAAATATAAACCTTTCCATTTACCAATAATGCGCGATGTGAACTTACAGCAACGCTTAACGAAGAGGATAATGTTCTCCAACCATTTTGCAAGTTAAAAACATACACTTCATTTCTAGCTTGATTCCCATCAAAACCTCCCGTAATTAATACTTCTCCATTTGAAAGTAAAGTAGATGTATGGTTAATTACACCGATAGGTAAATTTCCTGCAGGTGTGAATGTATTGGTGTTCGTATTGTATAGATAATTTGTTGTTGGATATTCTAAAGCTGATGATATGGTAGAAATTCCACCGGTTAATAGTATGATAGAATCATTCATCAAAGTAGCATGCATTTGCTCTCTACCCAAAGCGTTTGGTAAATCAGAAAGTATAATCCATGAGTTAGTAGCAATATCGTATTGATACACTTTATTTGACTGAGAAGTTGAACCATTTTGAGAACCACCGAATAGGAGGATTTTACCATTGTTTAACTTAACACATGAACTATTGCCTAAACCTGAAGCATTTGGAATACTGGCTTTTGAAGACCATAAATTAATTACAGGGTCATATTCATAAACACTATTGATGTTAGATCCATTTGCAACGATTCCTCCAAAAATCAGGACTTTATCATCTATGGATTGTGCGGTACAATGGCCATGTCGAGCGTCAGTAAATGAGGTGGTAGTTTGAAAAACTTGTGCAAATAAATCAAGCCCACAAAATAGAAGCGGCAAACAAAGTGTAACTTTCAATAATTTCTTTTTCATGCTGTTTTGCATTTAATAATAAGCACAAAAGTATGATTCAAAAAAAACTAAAGATTGTAAAAATCGGACACCTTTTCTGAAGGATTTTTTCCGAAAAATTGAGCAGGAGTTTTAGTGCTAAAGGCTTTGAAGTGTTTTATAAAATGTGACTGATCATAATATCCAAGGTCTACCCAATTATTCATTAAGTCAGAATTTGGAATTGAAGAAGAATTAAGCAATGTTCTAAATCTTATCAGGTGAATGTAACTTAATGGATTCACACCAACGAATTTGTTAAATAAACGATGAATAGTGCGTTCGGTTGTAGAATACAGTGATGCTAATTGTGCTATGCTACAACAACCTTTTACATCATGAATTTTAGCAATGAGTGCTGTAAACAAAGCTGGCTGACAAACAGTTAGTTTAGAAACCAAAAACAGCTCTAGAATCTGAATTTTATCGAGATCAGTCTTGGCATGAAAAAGCCAATCTACAAGATCATCAATTTCTTGTTTAGAGAAGATATCGCTCAAAGACATAGCCTGGTCTTCGAAAACAACATTCATTGGTATTTTAGTAAATAAACTTAATCCGTTCGGAATTGTTAACCGGACTGAAATATTCAAAAAATCCCCTGATGTCTTAATTTCACTTGGTTTGCTCAGGGTGTTTCTGGTTCCAAATTTTGGCATTACTTGAAAATCCGAATCGTTTTTCACTAATAAATTACCATACAACGTAAATCCAAAACCGCAAGTATTATTTGGCAAAAACACAGATGAATCAGTATAATCAGCAGACCTCCGCCAAAAAACGATTGACGAAATTTTGTCAATCAGCAACGGATTTGATGCGTTATAAATAATTACTGATTCCATTTTCAAACTAACTAATACACTATTGATATTGCATTCATATTTATTGGCTTTTTCAAATTTACATCAAAAAACTATTTTAATTGAAATGGGCAGCCTAAACTACCCAATAAAACTAAAACACAATGAAATCGATATGTCCAAAAGACTTAACGAAAGTAGTATCGATTGTTAAATTTGGAAGTGCTTAATCTTCCTTTCTTTTTATCCGAATTGATTTCTCTTGAATCGAGTACACGACCCCTTTGTAGGCAAAATAACCGACTAGGCCTATCGCCGCCGCATGCCATAACTTGAACTGATAGGGCGTCCTAGGTCTAGGGAGATGGCTAAGCGGTTTTCCAAAAAGTTTGTTGATGTCGTTGAAATTTAACATGATTTAGATATTTGTGGTTTAACAATTAACGCTGTTTCAAAAGTGATTCGGTAAATACGGAATGGGCCATAAACGACAAAAGTGCATTCATCCGGATTTGGTGTATTATACAAAAGGCCTTGTCCATTATTGGAGTTGAAGTCAAGACCTAGTTTGTCTAGTTCTTCAAAGGTTACGTGCACACCGTCAGGTTTACCGTTGACGAGCTGATCGAGTAATTGAATGTTTGTCTGAAGGTTAGTATTCAAATCTTCTGGTAATGACATATCAGGTGTCGGTTCTGCAGGCAGCACTTCCAACTGCTGCACAAGTTTACTCGCGGCCTTTTTGGCATTGTTGAAGTCATCCTTGCATTTTGTGCAGCAGTAGACGTCTTGTTCTGTCTCCGCCATAAAGTCATCGGAGCATTGGGGGCATATGCGGTATAATGGAGAATCTGGATCGTATGGAATATCAGTACCTCTCTTCTCCCAACGCATTAAATATTTTTTTGTCCTTAATGTTGTCACTTTATTTATTTTAGTATATTTGTTGGACAAATATAATGTTTTGATACAATAAAACAAATAGTTATGCAAGAATTTCAAATTCCTACGTTTAATCCTGAACTAATTAACAAAATACAGAATGAATTCTCCAGAATATTTGAGCGCAAAGCGTCCTTGAAATTGAGTGGAGTCAAGAAGCGAAATTTCTACCACTGGAAAGAAGAGGGAATCATTGACTGGAAGTCAGAAAGTGAAGATGAAAAACGATCTTGGGTAAGGTTGAATATTTATGATTTTATCTGGGTGAAGATTGTACAGGCTGCAAGGGATTTTGGAGTACCTATTGAAGCCATTCGGAATCTCAAGAATGAACTTTTTACTGATTTCATTACAGATATTAAAAAAGATCCTGACCACTTTTGCCAATACCATCGTGATTTTTTGGGAACATCTGAGGAAGAAATTCAAAAAATAAAACAATTTCTTGCGTTTCTAGACACGCACAGGGAGGACATAATTGCAGAAGGAGAATTGCATCTGATTTCAATTTTTGGCTCCATAATTCATGAGACGCTGTTTTGTGGGCTTCATATGGTAATTGTGTTTAAAAAGGTCGAAGACGATTATATTCACGATTTCATTGTTTACTCTGAGAGTCACGAACAGCTGCCGAATTTAACCGAAGACTTGTTAAAACAACCGTCGGTAGTAATTCCGATTGATACTTTGATTAGCGAATTCATGGAGGGGGAAGACAATCTACCGAACCTAATTCACTGGGGATTTATAAATCCGAAAGAAACTAAAGTTCTCGAAGCTATCCGAAGCAAAGATTTTCAATCTATTCTGATCAAAATAAATGCAGACGAAACAATGGTAATTGAAGGGACCATTGAAACTGACTTGAAGGATGATAAGGCGAAACAAGTACGTAGGATTTTAGGTTTGAAAGAGTACGAGGAGATTACCATCAAATATCGGAATGACAAGCATGTGTATCTGAAAAATACGCGAAGATTATAGACCCGTGAAGCGGCTCAATGTTAAAAAGCAACCACGACCCCATGAAAGGGCTCACGGTTAGTTTAATTTTATTAATGTTAACAATTCAAAAATGTAGAAAATTACTCGGAAAATTTGCAACTGGAAAAACTGACGAAGAAATCCGTCTGATAAAGGAATGGCTGGAACAAATTGCCGATTTAATGCTAGAAATGAAGAAAAAACAACTGTCATGAAAAAGAACGCTATCTTGTATACAAGAGTCTCGACAGACGAACAGAATAATGGTTATAGTCCTGCAGACCAAAAGGATAAGCTAATCCGCTACTGCGAGCATCAGGATATAAATGTAGTAGGGCTATATCATGACGACGAGAGCGGGAAATCATTCAATCGACCTGAATGGAAAAAGATCATGGCTTATCTCAAATCAAACAAAGGAAAAGTCGACTATATCTATTTTCTAAAATGGGATAGGTTCTCTCGAAATGCTCCTGAAGCCTATGCGGAACTGTCTAAACTGAATAAGTTAGGTGTGGAGGCAAGGGCAATGGAGCAACCTTTGAATCTCGAAATTCCAGAACAAAAGGTCCTATTAGCAATTTACCTCACTACACCTGAAGTTGACAATGACAGAAGAGCACTAAACATATTCCACGGTATTCGCCGTGCAAGAAAAGAAGGCCGTTGGATGGGGTCACGTCCCTTGGGCTACAGGAACGCAAGAGATCAATTCAATAAGCCTGTCATTGTTCCCGAAGGTGGGCTTCAGGAGGAGTTGGTGAAAAAAGCATTTAAGGATTTCTCAACGGGATTGTATAGTACTGAAGAACTCAGAAAAAAGTACACCAAACTAGGATTGAAGACCAGTAAAAATGGTTTTTGGAATTTGCTTCGCAACAAAGCATACATCGGAAAAATACTAGTTCCTGCTTACAAAAATGAACCCGACCTTTGGGTAGATGGAATTCATGAAGGCCTCATTGACGAAAGTGTTTTTTATGCTTGTCAGGATGTTATCGAAGGGAGGAAAAGAAAAGTTCCTGCGCAATTTAAAACAATTAGAGCGGAGTTTCCACTTCGCGGTTTTTTAGAGTGTCCACAATGCGGAAAAAGCCTTACTGCATCAACATCCAAAGGAAGAAACGGTTATTACAGTTATTATCACTGTATGCACGGTTGTCCTGAAAGACACAAAGCTGAGGATATCAATCATGCATTTGAAAAGTTGCTAAAATCTTTTGAATTCGAGGAGGGACCAATGATGTTACTTTCTGAAATTTTGAAGAAAAAGTATGCAGATCAAAACCGCTCTAACAAAGCCGAGATAGATGCCATTAAAAGAGAAATTGACCGCCTCGACCAAAGATCTAAAAATGCGAGGGCTCTTATGCTTGATGGCGATATCACAGCGGAGGACTACAAAATAATGAAGAAAGAAATAGATGAGACCCTTCAGCGATTGAATGTGGAGCATCACAAATCACACCGTGAAATTGTCGACCTTGATAAAAAACTGGACCATATGATTCGAACCCTTTCTAATCTTGTAAACCTTTATGAGCAGGGCGATGTAGAGATTAAAAGAAAGTTGATTGGTTCGATATTTCCCAATAAGATGGTTTACGAAAAAAATTCAGTTCGAACCGTTGAACTGAACCCTGCCGTGGAGCTGATCTTCAGTAATGTCAAGCGTTCCAAAGGTAGAAAAAAAAGAAAGCACACCAATTTTGGTGTGCTTTCCCATAGAGTGGGGGTTGACGGGTTCGAACCGCCGACCCTCTGCTTGTAAGGCAGATGCTCTGAACCAGCTGAGCTAAACCCCCTTTTGTATTACGAGTGCAAAGATATAAAAGATTTTAATTACCAAAAGAAAAAAAGCGCTTTTTTTCAAATTTAGCTTTAGTAGCTTCACAATCAAAACGTTGCAAGTTGAAACAATTTCAAGATCTTTTCGTATACTTGGCCTATGCTTCAAAGCAAACTCCGTTTATTATTGCTTTTTGTTGGGTTCGGCGTGCTCTTCCAAGGCTGCGATTTTAGATCGCGCAAACAGGAAATGCGCAAAGATTGGGCTCAAATCAAAGCATCCGGAAAACTCACTTTACTTACTGAAAACACAACGCTCTCCTTTTTTGAATTCAAAGGGAAGCGCATGGGTTTTGAGTATGAAATTCTCGATACTTTTTGCAAGGCCAATCACCTCAAATTAGAAGTGAAAGTTTTGAATAAACTCAGTGATTTCGCGCGTTTACTCCGAAAAGGTGAGGGCGATGTCGTTGCAGCCAACCTGCCAATCGCCCTGCGCCAAGAAAAGTACTTTCAGTATTCTTTGCCTTATTACCAAACCTATCAGGTGTTGGTTCAGCGCAAATCAGATTCCATCATTTCAGAACCAGCCTACCTCGCTGGTAAAACCGTTTACATCCGCAAGAATTCAGCCTATGAAAAGCGCTTGTTTGCCCTACAAGACGAAATAGGTGCTGCCATAGACATCCGATATCAAAATACTTCGCCGTTGACCGAAGACTTAATTGAGGAGGTGGTGAATGGCCGTATTTCTTACACACTAGCCCATGAAAATCAGGCGAGAGTGGCCAAAGACATGCATCCAAATTTAGATATCGCTACCCGCATGTCTTTTGAACAGCGCATTGCCTTTGCACTCCGACCTAAAAGCAAAGTATTAAAGCAAAAGCTAGATGCATTTTTACAAGTGTATTTGGCCTCTGAGGCATATACACTACTGAAGAAAAGATACTTTGACTACATCGCTTCAACGCCAACCGAATTCTTTCTTACGCCAAAAGGAGCGCTTTCACCATTTGATGCTTTCTTCAAAAAAGCAGCCCAAAAATACAACTGGGATTGGAAAATACTTGCTGCAATTGCCTATAAAGAATCTAGGTTCAATCCGAATGCCAGAGGTTTTGGAGGCGCATACGGCATGATGCAATTTATGCCTAATACGGGGCCTCAGTTTGGAGTGTTGCCAGATTCTAGTCCTGAAACCCAAATCAATGGCGGTATGCGCTATTTAAATTCGGTCAGTAAGCGCTGGGCTGCCATTAGCGACGAGCAAATTCGCTTGCAATTTATCTTAGCTTCCTACAACGCAGGTATGTGTCATATTGAAGATGCGCAGCGTTTGGCGAGGGCAGCAGGTCTGAATCCAAATGTCTGGGACGACAACGTCGCACTCATGGTGAAGAAACTAGATGAGCCTGCATTTTATCGCTCCGAGTTAGTGCGCTGCGGTGCTTACAGGGGCAAGGCTACGTCTTATGTGGCCACTGTAATGAGTATTTATTCGCGTTGGAAATAAATGCCGGACAAACAAATCTTTGTTGTTCAAGGACCCACTGCATCTGGAAAAACCAGTTTAGCAATTGCCCTAGCACAGCATTATCATACCGAAATCATTTCTTTTGATTCCAGGCAGTTCTATAAGGAACTTGCTATAGGAGTGGCGCGGCCTACGCTAGAGGAACTCCAGCATGTCAAACATCATTTTATAGCGAGTCATGCGGTACAAGCGCCTTTAAATGCAGCGCAATTTGCAGCGGAAGCTCAACCTATTTTAGATCGCTTGCTTCAAGAGAGGGGCGCAGTGGTTTTAGTGGGTGGCTCATCTTTATTTGCAGATGCTTTGCTATTAGGGCTCGATCCTTTGCCGCATGATCCTGTTGTTCAGGCAAAATGGCAAGATTTATATGAGCAAGAAGGCATAGAGGTCCTTCAAAAAGCGCTGCAAGCCAAAGACCCCGATTTTTACCAAGAGGTCGATGTCATGAATCCGCTGCGCTTGATCCGTGGCTTAGAAATCAACGAACTTACCGGTAAATCAAATCTTGAATTGCGCAAAGGAATGAAGTCGGACCCTCATAACCTTCAAAGATTTTATATCAATTGGCCGCGTCATGAATTGTACGAGAGAATCAATTGGCGCGTAGATCAAATGGTAATGGAAGGATTAGAACTAGAAGCGGCGTCATTCTACCCTCAGTTTCAAAAGTTAAAAGCACTGCAAACTGTTGGTTACCAAGAGTTTTTTACTTGTTTCGATGGCGCCTGTGACAAGGAATTGGCCATCGATAAAATCAAACAGCATTCTAGGAACTACGCCAAGCGCCAGCTTACTTGGCTGTCAAGATATGCCCAAATCATGGCCCTCGATCCAAAATCTGAACTATCTTTGTTTGCACAAGCGCGGCAGCAAATTGGTTAAAGAAATGTTAAAAAGCTAAAGCGAAGCCTTAAATCAAGCATTTTCGTAACAAACAACGCCTTATGAAACATCTATTGCTCGTCCTTTCCTTCTTCTTTCTTCAGCAAGCAAGTGCTCAAAAAATCCGCTTAAAAGTTGAAGATCAAAAAGATACAACAGTTTACTTAATCAAATACTTCGGATCAAAGTTATTCTATGCCGATACCGCCCAGATGAAAAACGGCGAGGTTGTTTTTGACGGAACAAAACAAAAACCAGGTATTGTCGGCTTATTTTTGCCAGGGCAGCGCTATTTTGAATTCGTCTACAACAACGAAGAAATCCAACTTGAAACCAAAGGCCCGGACTTCATGGCCAATATGGTCATCAAGAAATCCGAAGAAAATAAAGTGTTTATTCCTTACGTGAAGTTCATCAGCAGTAAGAAAGGTGAAATCAACAAGCTTGCAGAACAGCGCGCTAAATTGAAGCCTGAAGATGCTGAATACACCACCTTAACCACACAGATAGACCTTCTCAACAAGGAAGTGGAGAAGTATCAAGCTGACCTCGTGAGTCAAAATCCTGGCAAGTTGGTCGCTAAAATTGTCTTGATGTCAACTGAGGTAGTTGTTCCTGAGCCGCCAAAAGATGCCAACGGCAAGTTGTTAGATTCGAACTTTCGCTACAAATACTATTTTGCCCACTACTGGGACAACGTCGACATGAAAGCCGATGCGTTGGTGAACAACCCTATTTTTGCCAACAAACTCGAGTTTTACTTCGGAAAGCAAATGATGATCCAGCACTGGGATACCATCATCAAGTATGCCTTCCAGTTTTGCGATGCGCTCGACCCTAAATCCAGGATGTATGAATATGCCGTGGGCTGGATTGCCTCGACCTATGGTAAAAGTGAAATCATGGGCATGGACAAAGTTTATTACTATATGCTCAAGCGTTACTTCTGTACCAAAGACGCCAGCGGTAAGTCGCCAGCATTTTGGGTAGCCGAAGACAAATTCGAGGACCTCTGTGAAAACCTCGACAACAAAATGAACACCGTTATGGGGATCAAGCCACCCAATCTCATCATGCGCGACACCTCCGATACCAAATGGCTCGATTTCTACAGCCTTACCTCAGAATACACCATTCTTTATTTCTGGGATCCTGAATGTGGCCATTGCAAAAAGGTAACACCCAAAATTCAGACGCTTTACACCGAAAAATGGAAGGCGCGCAACATCGAAGTATTTGCCGTAGGTAAAGGTGTTGGAAAAGATTTTGAAGCCTGGAAAAAGTACATCCGCGACAGCAAGCTCACGTTCATCAACGTGGCCGTGACCAACAGCATCTACGAAATTGCCAAATCGACACCAGAAAAATTAGTGCCGTTGTATCCGGGCGAGAAGGGCAAGCCAACAACTTTGCAGAGCCTCAATTACCAACAAACCTACGATATCTATTCTACGCCAAAGGTTTTCGTTTTGGACAAAGACAAGAAGATCATTGCCAAAAACCTTTCGGTTTCACAATTAGAGGACATGCTCGATAAACTCCAGAACAAATCGGACGCTCCCAAATTATTCCCGCCTGATCCAGAAGAGGACGAGCACATGCAAAAAGACTAAATGACGCAAAATCACCTTTCCTCGACCTTAGAAAGTCAACAAAATTGGTTAATTACCACTCATAAAGGCCCTGACGGCGATGCAGTAGGAAGTGTTGTTGCCTGGGCGGCCTATGCCAAACGCTGCAATAAGAACTACCTTATTTTGTTTCCAGATCAACCGGCGGCTTATTTGTGTCCTTTTCTTGACGCTTTCAATTGGGAAGTATTCGATGTCAACAAAGCCTATCATTTTGATTTGCTTTTTGCCCTAGACTACAACGCGCCAAGTAGAGTAGGGCAAGACATGTCAGCTTTTGTAGCTAATTTCCCTGCGGTAAAGGTCATGATGGATCATCATCCAGGGCCCGAAGATTTCTGTCAAATTACCGTATCGAACCCTAAAGCTTGTTCTACAACTGAGGTCATTTATCAGACGCTTGAAACGCTCGGGCAACTCGATCAAATTGATCTTGCTGTAGCCAAAGGGCTTTATCTTGGATTACTCACCGATACGGGTTCTTTTCGCTTTCCGTCGGTTTCGGCCCAAACACACAAAATGGCGGCGCATTTACTCGAACTCGGTTTGGAGCACCACCTGATCCACGAAGCAATTTTTGATGTCAATAGTGTAACGCGTTTGCAATTGAGAGGTTATGCTATCGCGGAAAAACTACAGTTGTATCCAAATTACCGCATTGGCATCATGAGTTTGAGCAAAGAAGATTTAAAGCGTTTTGACTACCAAAAAGGCGATACCGAAGGTTTGGTCAATGTTATTTTATCCATAGAAGGCTATGACCTCGGTGTTTTTCTGATGGAAACCGAAGAAGGAGTGAAACTATCATTTCGATCCAAAGGGCAGCGCTACGTAAATACATTTGCACAAGCGCATTTCAATGGGGGTGGTCACCAATATGCGGCCGGTGGTTTTTTAGCTGCCGATTTGAATACAACCCTCGCCAAATTAGAATCTTTACTCGTTCAAATGTAGTCGATGCAAAAGTCAGTACTTTACTTAGGGTATTTACTTACAGTGTTGCTGCTGTTGGCTTGCAGAAGACCTGTACCACCGGCTGCACGCCAACAAAAGTGGGGTGCTTCTCAGTCCGTCGATTTCAATAGAGAGCTGAGCGTTCGCGAAAACCTCAAAATCAATACATTTTTAGCGCATTACACCCAGTTGCACATGCAAGAAACCAGTTCAGGTTTGCGCTACATGATCTACGCCAAAGGAGCTCAGAATACACCCTTGGCTAAAGATGGTCAGCAGGCTTTGGTGCGGCTCAACGTCCTTTTGCTCGACGGCACGGTTTGTTACCAAACGAAACACGATGAAATCGAACGCATCACAATTGCGCATTCTGAAAAGGAGTCGGGCATTCACGAAGCATTGCAATTAATGCGCATCGGAGACAAAGCCAAGCTCATTTTGCCGAGCCATCTTGGTCATGGTTTGCTTGGCGACCGCATGAAAATTCCGCCCCAAAGTATTCTATATATAGATGTTCAACTTATTGACTTACAATGAAAAACTTCTTTCTTTTTTCTTTGATTTTCATCTTTTTTGCTTGTAACGACACCGTTCAAACCAAAAAAGACACCAAAAAAATCACAAAGGCCAATACCCAAGACCTCACCGCGCTGGACACCAGTGCTACCGGTTCTAAAAAGAACTTGATCAACTTTGAAAAAGGAAAAGTTGAATCGCGCAAAAAACTGAGCAGCGGCATTGTCCTCAAATGGATAGAACGCGGAACAGGCCCAGGTTTTAAAAGCGGCGAAATGGCGCTGATCGATTACCGCTTAGGAACGCCAGATGGCCGCATTATTGACGGAAACAACCGCATCGACCTGCCATTTATCCCTTTTGTTGTGGGTTACAGCATGCAAACCCAAGGTTGGGACCTCGCGTTTGCGCATTTACGTGTCGGCGATTTCGTAAAAATCGAAATACCGGCTGCATTAGCTTATGGCAGCAAGGGCATCAAAGACGTATTGGCCCCCAATACCCCCAATTGGCTCTATGTGAAAGTATTGTCTAAAATCAAGCCGAGCATTGACGCCAATGGCATCCGCGCTTGGAAGCTTGCCGATGGCCAACCCTTTGAGCAAGAAGCCGGAGGCGTAAAAGAAATTGCCTACGAATTTGTAGCCTCGACACCCAATAAACCAAATGCAATTGTTGCTCGTAAATTTCCGCAGCGTTTTGTAGTAGGCCAAAAAACAACCGTTCCGGGCTTGAGAAAAATTTTAAAGAATGCCTTGCAAGGAGAGCGCTATTATTTAGTGTTGGCACCTGAACAAGCCTATGGTTCTAAGGGATACGGACAGGTAATTGGGCCAAATGAACCTGTTTTCTTTTTACTCGACATCGTCGGGGTCAGGTCCATATCATAGGAAATGCCTAAATTTGCACTGAAAATTTGATTTTGCGCCCGATAACTCTCTTCTTTCTTTTTGGCCTGTTGCTTGGTTTTCAAGTCCATGCACAGCGCGCCCTCGACACCATAGAAACCGAGCTTGGGAAAGTTGTGCTGTATAGCAACAAAACCTGGTCTTTTTTGCAAATTTCGACCTTTGACGGCATCATGAATCCGCGCATCAATCAGCTCATGTTGGCCCAAGACCCGAGTTTCCGTCATCCGTGGAGCAACGACGTTTGTTTCACGAGTCGCAACGACATGTCTAAACTCAAAGACACCCTTTGGTTGTGTGTCAACGACGAATCTGACCAAAATTTCCACATGCCTGCACCTGGGCTTGTTACTTCTCGCTATGGTCCTCGTAATGGAAGAAACCACAATGGAATAGACGTCGATTTGGAAACCGGAGATACCGTATACGCAACTTGGTCTGGAAAAGTCCGCTACGCCAAATACAACGATGGCGGCTTTGGCAACTTAGTAATTATTCGCCACCCTAATGGTCTAGAGACCCTCTATGCCCACCTTAGTAAGTTTTTGGTCTACCCAGACCAAGACATCGTTGCAGGAGAGCCTATTGCCCTTGGCGGCAATACCGGGCACTCTTACGGTTCGCATTTGCACTTTGAAATTCGCTTCTACGATGCGCCCATGAACCCCGAAGAAATCATCGATTTTGCAAACAAAGATGTCAAAAACGAGAATCTCTTTGTACACAAGGGTTTGTTTAGGCCTGGCGCCAAACCTTCAGACTACTACGAAGATCATCCAGCAGAGGTAGTGCAAGCACCAGTTGTGGTGCGCACGCCACAAGTCCGTTATTATAAAGTCAGGCCAGGGGATACCCTCACCGAAATTGCCGCGCGGAACAACACAACCGTTTCTCAATTGTGTCAACTCAATGGCATCAAACCTACCACTGTGCTCCAATTGGGGCGTAGCTTAAGAGTAAAATAACATGAAAAATATTTTTCTATATACCTTTTTTCTTCTTTTACTCAGTGCTTGCTCTGATTACGCTAAAATTGTAAAAGGTTCAGACTACAGTCAAAAATTTGTAACGGCCAATTCCCTTTACGATCAACAAGATTTCGATAAAGCAATTGTGTTGTACGAACAAATTTACCAACACGCCCCAAAGTCTGGCGAGGGTGAGTTGTCTTATTACCGCATGGCCCAGTCTTATTACCAAATCGAAGACTACTACATGGCGCAATATTACTACAGCTCCTATATGCAGCGTTTTCCGTATAGCAATAAATCAGAAGAGGTTCTTTTCATGATTGCCATGTGTTCGGTTAAAAATTCACCAGAATTTACCTTAGATCAGACCGAAACAGAATTGGCAATTAGCAACGTACAGCAGTTTGTAGACCGCTACCCTGGTTCTTATTTAGTCGATTCATGTAACCTCATTATTGACCAACTGCGCTTTAAAATCGAACGCAAAGAATTTGAAGCAGTTCAACTCTACGACCGTACAGAAAACTTCAAAGCGGCTGTGGCTGCTGGCGAGTTGTTCATGGAGCATTACAGTAGGTCATCGTTTTTGGAAGAAGCTCACTACATGGTGGTGAAAAATTCTTACTTCATGACCATCAATAGCATTGAAAGTAAAAAAAGAGAGCGAAGCGCCCAAACTAAAGAAAGATTCCGTAACTTTGCTCTTCGCTATGCAGCATCTAGCTATCTTAAAGAACTAGAAGCCTACATACAAGAACTTGATAAAAAACAATAAATACACCCCAAATGAGTTTCAAAAATATCGCTGCAGAACGTACTACAGTTACCCGTGACACCATCCTCGTGGAAGAAAAGACAGGTAATATCTACGAATCTTTGGTGGCTATTTCTAAAAGAGCCAATCAAATTTCTTCAGAACTCAAAGAAGAGTTGACTCAAAAGTTGCAAGAATTCGCAACTCACACAGACAACCTCGAAGAAATTTTTGAAAACCGCGAGCAAATCGAAATCTCTAAGCACTACGAAAAAATGCCAAAGCCAACTGCTATTGCCATGCAAGAGTTGCTAGAAGAAAAAATCTATTTGCGCAAACCAGAGTCTTTGCAATAAATCATGCAAGGCAAGCGGATCCTTCTTGGTATTACAGGAGGTATAGCCGCCTACAAAATCCCTATTTTAGTTCGCTTACTAAAAAAGCAAGGTGCCGAAGTACGTTGTGTCCTTTCGCCTTCTGCTCAAGATTTCGTTAGCCCTTTAGTTTTGGCAACGCTTTCTGAACAAGCGGTGCACATCGAGTTTTGGAACAAACAAACTGGTGTCTGGACCAACCACGTCGAGCTTGGTTTATGGGCCGATGTCATGCTCATTGCACCAGCAACAGCCAATACCATCTCCAAAATGGCCAACGGCGCTTGCGACAACCTCCTTTTAGCAACCTACCTATCCTTAAAATGCCCTTGCATTTTGGCGCCTGCCATGGATCTCGATATGTATCAACACCCGAGCTTCAAGCGCAACTTAGCGACATTAGAGGCTGACAAAATGCACGTCATTCCGGCAACCTTTGGCGCTTTAGCCAGTGGCCTAGAAGGGCAGGGCAGAATGGAAGAACCCGAAGCTATTGTAGCCTATCTACAAGCGTTTTTCAATAGCAGTGCGCCACTTGCCGAAGGTAAAAAACGCATTTTGATTACCGCGGGCCCAACCCGTGAAGCACTTGACCCCGTTCGTTATATTTCCAATCATTCTACCGGAAAAATGGGTTATGCTTTGGCGCAAGCAGCCTTGCAGGCCGGGCATGAAGTCATATTAATCAGTGGCCCCACCCAGCAACACCTCGCGCATCCTCATTTGACACTCATTTCCATTGAAAGCGCTCAGGAGTTGCTTCAAGCGGTTGAGGCCAATTGGGCTTGGGCTAGCCACGGCATTTTCAGCGCTGCAGTAGCCGACTACCGCGCTTTAGAAGTTGCGCCCGAAAAAATCAAGAAGTCAGACAACGAAATGACTTTGCATCTTGTTAAAAATCCGGATGTGCTCGCATGGGCTGCGGCAAATAAAACCACACAAATTGTGCTGGGTTTTGCCTTAGAAACCAATAATTCGGAGCAAAATGCGTTAATTAAATTGCGCAACAAAAACCTCGACTTCATTGTGCTCAATGAGCAGCAAAATGGTGTAAGTGGTTTTGGTAGCGATACCAATAAATTAATTATATTCGATAAAGCAGAACGTCGGGTCGAATTGCCTTTACAAAGCAAAACAGACGCAGCTTTTGCTTTGATCCAAATACTTGAAGCTTAAACATGAATAAACTATTCTTTCTTTTATTGACAGTGGTGCCTTTTTGTGGTTTGCAGGCCCAAGAACTCAATTGTCAAGTCAATATCGTGGTCGATAACAAAGTAGAGGTAAGTTCTACGGAGCAAGAAATCATCAATCAGATGAAGCAAAGCATTACCGAAATCATGAACAACACCGCTTGGACCAAAGACAAATTCAAAATCGAAGAGCGCATCAACTGCAATTTGCAAATCCAGATCCGTGAAATACCAGCTACAGGAGCTTACAGAGGTGACATCCAAGTTTCTTCTGTGCGTCCAGCTTTCAACAGCAGCTACAATTCCACCGTTTTCAATTTTCAGGACGAAAACTTTCAGGCTTCCTTTTCAAGGGGTGCCGTACTCAATTACGTTCCCAATCAATACCGAGACAACCTCACTTCTATTTTAGCTTTTTACGCTTATTTTATCATCGGCATGGACTACGATTCCTTTTCTTTGAAAGGCGGCACCCCTTATTTTCAAGAAGCCCAACAAATTGTTACGCTTGCTCAAACGGGAGGCGCAGCCGGATGGAAATCTTCGGAAAGCAATAAGCGCAATCGTTTTTACCTCGTGGACAACATGTTGCAGCCTGTTTTTGAACCTTTCAGAGTGTGTATCTATCAATACCACCGTTTAGGAATTGACCAACTCTACGACAAAAAAGAGGAGGGTAAAAAAGCAATTAGTGCTGCGTTTAATTTACTGAGTCCAATTATGGCAACGCGCCCCAACACCGTCAATGTCGTGAGTTTTCTTTTCGGCAAAACCACAGAGCTCAAAAATATCTTTTCGGACTCCGAACTTAAAGAAAAGCAAGACCTCGTCAATTTGCTCAAAAAATTAGACCCTGCCAATAATACGCTATACTCAACCATCCTCGACTAATGCTACGTTCGCTTCGCATTCAGCATTTTGCCTTAATCGACGAAGTTCAACTCCATTTTGAGCAAGGATTTACTGTTTTTACAGGTGAAACGGGTTCGGGAAAGTCCATCATTTTAGCTGCAACGCAACTCATTTTAGGTGAGCGCGCCGATTTACAAGTCATTGCGCCAGGTGCCAAAAAAGCAATTGTAGAGGCTGTTTTTGAAATTTCAGAGAGTTATCTTCCTTTCTTTCAAGAAAACGATTTAGATTTTGAGCCGCAAACGCTCATCCGCCGAGAAATCGCTACTGAAGGCAAGTCAAGGGCTTTCATCAATGACGTTCCTGTTTCGCTTCAGGTGCTCAAGCAGCTTACTTCTCGTTTGGTACAAATTCATTCTCAATACAACACACTTGAACTCAAGTCAAAGAAATTCCAACTTGCACTTACAGATTTACTTTTAGGTCTCGATCAGCAAAGAGCTGAATTTTCAACTCAATTTCAAAGCGTTCAACAACTTTCTAAACAAGTAGAGGTCTTGCAAGTTGAGTTTGACACCGCAAGCGCTCAACAAGATTACAATCAATTTTTATTAGAGGAACTTCAGGGCCTGAATTTGGACGACCCAAAAATTCAGCAGCTCGATCAAGAATTAGAACGCTATGCCAATGCAGCGCAATTGGAGGAGGCCCAAGCTGCCCTCGCTAGTTTACTCGACGACAACGGCCCCTATACGCAATTATACACCCGCAAAACCAGCATCGATAAAGTCAAAGGTTTTGACCCTCAAATGCGAGCTTATGCCGAAAGGCTCGAACAAATCCTAATTGAACTCAAGGAACTTTCTCGAGATGCGCAAGTGTCATCTTATCAAGATTTAGACCCGAGCCAGTTACCAGCCTTGGAAGCGCTCCAGGACAAAATCAATAGCGCTTTATTGAAGCACCGTGTGCGCGATGTCCAGGACTTGCGTGCGCTACAAACCGAATTAGCGCTTAAAAATCAAGGGCTTGAAGAACAAGAACTCGCCTTAAATACCCTTAAAGAGGAACTTCAATTACGCCACAAAAACCTCTGGTTAGAAGCTAAACAACTGCATCAGCTTAGACTTGAAAGCGTTCAAGAATTAGCTCAAAAATTAGCACTTATTTTACAAGACCTCAAGTTGCCACATACCAAATTGGCTTTTGACTTACAGCAAACCGAACAACTCAATGCGAGCGGCTGTACCCAAATTGACTTGCTATTTTCTGCCAATTTAGGCCACAATCCGGTGCCGGTTGAGCGTGCGGCAAGTGGTGGTGAGCTCTCAAGACTTATGCTTGCCCTGCAAAAAATGAGTTCCGAAAAGAAAGCTTTGCCCACCATTATTTTTGATGAAATCGACACCGGTGTATCTGGCGACGTCGCACTCAAAATTGGCAAATTACTCAACGAGATGTCTGCCAATGGGCAATGCATGGCCATATCGCATTTGCCTCAGGTTGCCGCGCGTGCAGCACATCATTTTTTAGTTCAGAAATATGTGGTAGCCGAGCGCATGCAAACACAAGTGAGTGTGCTTTCTACCGCTGCCCGTAAGGAAGAAATCGCAAGGTTATTAAGTGGGGAAGCTATTACTGAGGCGGCTATGGCCAATGCCGACGCTTTGTTAAGAGGGTGATGGACAAACTAAAACCTATACGCCTTGGGCAATCCATTGCACTCATTGGCAGTTGCTTTTCTGATGAAATCGGGAGCTCGCTACAAGCGAATGGTTTCAAAGTGAGCATCAATCTAGGAGGTACACTTTTTCATCCGTTGGCCATCTCTAAACTCCTTCGTTGGGTCCTGAACGAACATTTTACACCACTTAGAACCTATCAACGCAACGACATCTTTTTATCCTGGGATTTATCAGGGACTTTTTATGCGATGTCTGAAGAGGCTTTCATAGAAAAAACGAGGTTGTTGCATCAAGACCTTCGTGCGCAACTTCAAAAAAGTAGTCACTTGCTCCTTACTTTCGGTTCAACTTGGGCATACACCTTAAGCTCGGATCACCAACTTGTGGCCAACTGCCATAAGGCGCCAAAATCAAATTTCTCAAAAGAAATGTCTGATTTAGAGGAGCTCCAAACACAATGGCTTGACTTACTCGAAGAACTCAAAAGTTTCAATCCAAACTTACAAGTTGTTTTGACCATCAGCCCGGTCCGGCATCTCAAGGATGGTTTGGTGGAGAACAACCGCAGCAAAGCTCGCTTGCATATGTTAGCAGAAACACTTTGTGAGCGCGCCAATTGTTTTTATTTTGAGGCTTATGAGTTGGTGACTGATCAGCTCCGCGACTATTCTTTTTATAAAGAAGACGGCGCGCATCCCAACCAGAAAGCTATTGCTGTTGTTTGGGAGCATTTTCAGCAAAGATTTTTGGAAGCATCTACAAGAACCGTATTGGAAGAATGGGCTGCGCTTCAAAAAAGCAAAGCCCACAAAATATTATATCCCGAAAGTAATGAAGCCAAGCAGCATCAAATGGCTTTAGAAAAACAAACGGTCGCTTTTTTTACAAAATATCCTGATTTCCAGGATTCCACTCTTGCTTGAATTGTGCAAGAAATTGCTCCATGACAGCGTGCCGCTGTGCTGCTAATTTTTGCGCTGTTGGTGTTTCCATGCGGTCTTTCAATAACAAAAGCTTTTCGTAAAAATGATTGATGGTGTGGCCTTTGTCTTGGGCGTAAGCCTCTTTGCTATCGTGTAGTGTTGGCGAAATGCTGGGGTCGTAGAGTGCGCGATCTCTACTGCCGCCATAAGAAAAGGCACGGGCAATTCCGATGGCGCCAATGGCGTCTAGGCGGTCGGCATCACGGACAATTTGCCCTTCTAGGCTGGTATTTTGGTCGGCAACCTTGGCGCCTTTATAAGAAACAATTTGTACGATTTGAGCCACCTGAAGCGCCAAATGCGAAGCAGCACCCAAGGACAGTAATAAATGCTGAACTTCTTTGGCGCCTGCTTCAAAATCGCCGCCATTGTATTTGTGGTCTGAGTAATCGTGGAGTAGGGCAGCAAGTTCAATCAGTGCAGCGTCGCCACCTTCTTGACTTTGCAAATAAAGAGCCGTTCGGCGAACGCGGTCAATATGGAACCAGTCGTGGCTGCCTTCTTGGTTGCTGAATTTAGCGCGAACGCGTTCTTCTACCTCGGCGAGCAGTGCCTTCATTAGATTTTGCTGATCTTTTTGGTGCAAACACCACGGCTAGTGTAGCAACGCACAAGGTAGGTGCCGCTAGAGAGTGCCGCGAGCTGAACACTTGGATGAAGTGATGAAATCAATATTTTACCATTGAGATCTAATATTTCTAAATTTTGAAAATCGTTGACATTTTGTATGGTGATTTGATCTGAGCTTGGGTTCGGATAAACCACGACATCAACTAGTTGGTTTTCAACGAGACCAACAGGATCGTCTTTGCGCACTTGAATGTCGTCTAGGTATAATTTAAAGCCGTCAAGCGTACGCAACACAAAAGCTACATAAATAGTGGAGTCGTTGTAGTTAGCGCTGCTTAAATTGAATTCTCGAGAAGTCCATTCAAAGTTTTCTTCTTGCACCAAACCAATTGTATCGGTGAAGGCAGAAGGGTCATTGGTGGTGGTGGAAACCAATACGAGGTAGTCGTCTGGGAAAGAAGGGTCGTGGGACTTGGCTTCCCAAGAGATGAAGTTTCCAAAGCTGCCGAGTTGTAATTGCGGGGTAATGAGCCAGCGGTTGGCGCTGTCTGCGCTTTCAAAATAGGAGCTCACTGCGGCAACGGTGTCCAAAGTGTTTTCGGGGTCTGGAGCTGTGATCCAGCCGCTTGCGTATTCCAAAACTTGTGGGTGTGGAGCCGCTGCATCTAAATTCAATAAGGTGTAGTTGGTAGGAATACCGCCTTGAAAATCAGTTTGTAAGAGGGTGGTTTGCGCCTGCGCTTGAACAAAAACAAAAGCAAATAGAATGGAGGCTAATAATTTCATAAGGTAAAGATAGTCATTCTTGTTAGTCGACCAATGTGATCAGGATTTCGTTGAACTCTTGGTAGAAGACGTCGAACTCTCGTAAATGTTTCTTGAAAAAGGCATAAATAAGAGGCCAGTCTTGCTGTTCATAAAAGTTTGAACCCTCGAGTTGCCAGTAGATCCTGCCGATTGTTTGCCCTTCCTGATTGACAAATTGTGGTTCCCAGGTAGTAGGAATGGTCATGTTGCTTTCTAAGACTACTTTGAGTTCGGTGAGTTGTTCCCAAAAAATGGCTTGAATACCGGCGTCTTTAAATTGAATGTCGTAACAAATGGAGATTTGTTTGCCATTACAAACCAAGCGCAAATAAGTGTTCTTGACTTGTGTTGGATAGTTGATCCAGTTGATGCGCCTGCCAGATGAAGACATACAAGCGCGCATGTGCGTTTTAAAGCCCGCCCAAAATGCTTCGTTTAAAGCTTTGCGCTCTTCTTTAGGTAACATTTTTCAGTTACTGATTTCCTTTGGCGTGGTCAGCTAAAAATTGCTGCAAGCCGATATCAGTAAGTGGATGCTTGACAAGTGCTTTGATGGCAGAAAGTGGGCCCGTCATGACATCTGCACCTATCGTGGCGCAGTTGATGATGTGCATAGGGTGACGAACAGATGCCGCTAAAATTTCGGTATCAAAAGCGTAGTTGTCATAGATGACACGGATTTGATCGATAAGTTGCAAACCGTCGGTAGAAACGTCGTCTAGACGACCCAAAAACGGAGAAATATAGGTAGCGCCTGCTTTGGCTGCAACCAAAGCCTGACCTGCAGAAAAAATGAGGGTACAGTTGGTGCGGATTCCTTTGTTAGAGAAATATTTAATGGCTTTGAGCCCTTCGGCAAGCATCGGTATTTTAACGACAATGTTTTTGTGTAAAGCAGCGAGTTCTTCACCTTCGCGTACCATGCCTTCAAAGTCGGTAGCAATGACTTCAGCACTTACAGGGCCATCAACGATGTTGCAAATGTTCACGTAGTGTTGTAAAATATTTGCTTTGCCAGTGATGCCTTCCTTTGCCATTAGCGACGGGTTGGTGGTCACGCCATCTAAAATACCCATGTCGTGGGCTTCGGCTATATCGTTCAGGTTAGCGGTGTCGATAAAAAATTTCATGAGTTTATTTTTTGCGGTTTTTGAGCGTTTCTTGTTGTTGGCGCTGCATTTCTTCCAAGCGCTCCTGGAATTTAGATTTCTTCTTTACCTTCGGGTTGGCAGCATTGTTGGCTTTTCTCTCGGCCATTTTGACCTTCAATTTGTCTTCGTTGACGAAGAATTGTTTGATCAAGACCATCATGAAGATAGAAAGAAGTGTAGAGATAAAGTAGTAGTAGCTCAAACCTGCAGAATAATTATTGAAGAAGAAGATCATCATGAAAGGGAAGATGTACATAATGATGCGCATGTCTGGCATGCCAGGTTGTTGTGGCGTTTGCATGTTGCCGCTATTCAAGTAAGTGTAGGCGAGGGTAGTGCCTGCCATTAATAACGTGAATAACGAGATGTGGTCGCCGTACACCGGAATATGGAAGCCGAAGTCGAGGATAGAATCAAAAGAACTGAGGTCTTCTGCCCAAAGGAAGCCTTTTTGTCGCAATTCAAAGGCAGCAGGGAAGAAGCGGAACACCGCAAGTAGGATGGGCATCTGAATGAGCATAGGTACGCAACCTGCCAATGGACTCGCGCCCGACTCGCGGTAGAGCGTCATCATTTCCATTTGTTTTTTCATGGCGTCCTCTTGCTTCGGATATTTCGCATTGAGTTCGTCGATTTCAGGTTTAAGAATGCGCATTTTGACAGAAGACACGAACATCTTCCATTGTACAGGCATGAGGATGGTTTTGAGGATGAGCGTCAGAACGAGAATAGCCCAACCAATAGCCATGCCGTTATCGAGAAGTAAATTAAAAATAGGCTGAACAGCGTAGATGTTGATCCAGCGGAACAAGCCCCAACCGAAGTTTAGGATGTCGTCGTAGCCGCTATTGTAGCTTTTAAGTACTTCGTAGTCGTTCGGACCAAAAAACCAATTGAACGATGCGGCGTTGTTCTGAAAATCGAGGGCCATAGTGGCATGGTAGCCTTTGAGGTGAGTCCAGGCTTGTGGATGCCCCTCTCCAAAATTCTTGATAAAAAACTTGGTGCCTTTTTTAGGGAAGGCGTTGGTAGGGTGAAGGATCGCCGAGAAATAGCTTTGCTTAAAAGCAACCCATTCGATGTTTTCTTCAGCTACACCTGATTCACTTGAAGTTTCTGAAAGGTAGTCGAGGCCGCTTTCGGTTTGGTTAAAACAAATGGTAGACACACGGCGCTGTTCGGTGAACAAACGCTCGGTTTTTTTGAAATCGGCAGCCCAATTCAGAACGGTGTTGTCTAGGATGAAACCTTTGTTGTCTAGGACCTCGATGTTGAAGGAGAGGTCGTGGCCTTTTTTGAGTGCGTAGGTTTGACGAATAGTGCCTTCTGCAAATTTAGCCTCGTAAACCGCCTTTGTTTTGGTACTTTTTACCAAATCAAAGAGGTAGTCTTTGGTGTAGATTTTACCTTTGGCTGTACTGAGTACCAATTGGTTGAGCGCATCGCCGTCTTCAAATAGACAAAGTGCGTCGTCTTTTTTGTTTGCAAAATCTTTGTAGCTTTTGTAGGACTTCAGGTAAACACCTGCAAGCATGCCTCCTTTAGAATTGAGCTCTATGCGGAGTTCGTCGTTTTCGATAGCGGTGATTTCTCCGGTTTTGACAACCTGAGAAGCAGTGCTTGAAGTTGGCGCGCTTGTTTTTGACGCTTTTGGAGCTTTGTTTTCCTTTTTATCCGCTTTTTTGGCAGCTGCAGCTTCTTTCTTTTGAGCAGCTTTGATTTCTGCTTCAGAAGGCTGGTTCATGACGGAAAAAACCGTAATAATGAGGCCAATCAGGACAAGGCCAATGGTGGAATTGCGATCCATGTAGTTTAGTGTTTTTTGTTTTTAAGCGCTGCCTTTACAAAAGCAACAAAGAGTGGGTGAGGGGCATCGACCGTGCTTTTGTACTCCGGATGAAATTGCACGCCCACAAACCAAGGGTGGGTAGGGATTTCAACCACCTCGACCAAGCCTGTTTCGGGGTTTTTACCTGTAGCGATCATGCCATTGGCTTCGAAGTCAGCAAGGTAAGCGTTGTTGAATTCGTAGCGGTGGCGGTGGCGCTCAGAGATGTTGTTGTTTTGATATGCTTTGGCCGTATTCGAATTTGGCTTGAGTTCGCATTTGTAAGCACCTAAGCGCATGGTGCCACCCATGTTAGAGATGCGTTTTTGTTCCTCCATCATGGAAATGACAGCAGAGTTGGTATTCTCGGACATTTCTGTAGAATGCGCATCGGATAAGCCAAGTACATTGCGTGCAAATTCGATGACCGCAATTTGCATACCGAGACAAATTCCTAAAAATGGAATGTTGTTTTCGCGGGCAAAGCGCACGGCTTCAATTTTGCCGTCGATGCCTCTTGAACCAAAACCTGGCGCTACTAAAATGCCATCTAGAACAGCAAGTTCGGAAGAAATGGTATCGGGATCTAGGGTTTCGGAGTGTATCCAGTTGAGTTCAACTTTGGTTTCGTTGGAAACACCAGCATGGATAAATGCCTCGGAAATAGATTTGTAAGCATCTTTTAGCTCAACGTATTTGCCAATTAAACCAATTTTGACGGTATGTTTTGGATTTTTAAGTCTGTCTAGAAAAGACTTCCAGTTGTCTAGTTTAGGGCTCTGTTTTTTGGATAAACCGAGTTTGTCCAAAACAACAGTGTCTAATTCTTCAGCTTGCATGAGCAGCGGAACGTCGTAGATAGAAGCGGCATCGCGCGCTTCGATGACGGCATTGACCGATACATTACAGAATTTGGCAATTTTCTTTCTGAGGCCGAGATCGAGCTCGTGCTCTGTGCGGCAGCAAAGAACGTCTGGCTGAACGCCGAGTTCGAGTAGTTGCTTCACGGAGTGTTGGGTCGGTTTGGTTTTGAGTTCGCCGGCTGCAGAAAGATAGGGGACAAGTGTAAGGTGCACCACGATGCAGTCGTTTTCGTATTCCCATAGCATTTGGCGTACTGCCTCCACGTAGGGTAGAGACTCGATGTCGCCGACGGTGCCACCGATTTCGGTAATGACGATATCGAACTGACCATTTTTGGCCACAGCTTGAATGCGTTCTTTGATTTCGTCGGTAATGTGAGGTATGACTTGAACGGTTTTGCCTAAGTAATCGCCGCGGCGTTCTTTTTCAATGACGGATTGGTAGATTCTGCCGGTAGTGACGTTATTGGCCTGCGATGTAGGGACATTTAAAAAACGCTCGTAGTGTCCGAGGTCGAGGTCGGTTTCGGCGCCGTCGTCAGTGACGTAGCATTCGCCGTGCTCGTAAGGGTTGAGGGTTCCTGGATCGATATTGATATATGGATCTAGTTTTTGGATGGTGGTGGTGTAACCACGGGCCTGTAAAAGTTTTGCTAACGACGCAGATATGATGCCTTTCCCTAAAGAAGAAGTCACACCCCCGGTTACAAAAACATACTTGGTTGAATTGGACATATAACGTTTGTAACTACGGGAATCAAAGGTAATACATTATTTCCTTTCTTGCCACTTAAAATAGGTCTTTTGTTGCGTTGGTCGATCGGTTTCTACCTCGGTCAAAGGCACACAAGGAACAAGACTTGCATGGCAATCAGAAGGTAATTGTTGGTATAGGGCGGTTCCGTCGGTTTTCCAGGCGATCATGTCGTCGGAAACTTCTTTGATGATTTTTGCCGGATTTCCAACTACTAAGCTGCGTGCAGGAATGTTCATTTTGGCCGGAACAAACGCAAGTGCACCAATAATGGATTCTTTTCCGACCACAACATCGTCCATAATGACGGCGTTCATACCAATTAGACAATTTTCTTCGAGCATACCACCGTGAATAACGGCACCATGGCCAACGTGCGCACCAGCTTTTAAATGCACTGTGGTTCCGGGGAACATGTGTATAACGCAATTTTCTTGCACATTGCAGCCGTCCTCAATAATGATTTGTCCCCAGTCGCCGCGCAAAACAGCACCTGGGCCAATGTAAACGTTTTCACCGATGAGCACATTGCCTGTGACGTTGGCTTGTGGATGCACAAAACTCGAAGGTTTGACGACAGGGATAAACCCATTGAAGGAATAGATAGCCATTATTTGAATTTGTGTGTTAAAGATAAAGAATCCATCGAGAATAGAAGGTATTCCATGTGAATCCCTTTGTCAATCGAATATATTCTATTTAACATAATATTAATTATATAACAATTACAACAAAACAACATTCCAAACGTTGTGTATCTTTGCATTGTGTTTAGCACCGACCAACAAACCCTCCACGACCTCGAGTTTGAAGCCATCAAATTATGGCTCGAAAAATTCTGCATTGGCCCCACAGCTTTAAAGCAAGTTCAAACTTTACAGCCGCGCACGCAGTTTCAAATGCTGCGCCAAGAACTCAAGCGTTTGGACGAATTGCGTCAGGTTCGCATACACGGCGAAAAATTTCCGCAATTGGAATTCGAAGAACTCCTGCAGGAAATCAAATTATTAGGGATTCAAAAAGCGGTTATTTCTTTGGAAGGTTTTCGACGCATTTATCAAGCTTCAGAATTGGTCAATGCTTTGGTGCTGTTTTTCGAAAATGCGCTCTTCAAATATCCTTTATTAAAAGAGCTCACCAACGACGTCTATTACACAAAGGAAATCACCAACGAAATTGATCAAGTTTTTGACCGCAACGGCCAAATCAAAGACGACGCCTCGCCTGAATTAGCTGAAATTCGGGCTAGAATCAGGGTGCTGCGCAATCAAATCAACAAGAATTTTGACAAAGAATTGCGCCGTTACAACAAAGACAAAGTGTTGGCCGAAACGCTCGAAACGTATGTTAATGAACGCCGCGTGCTCACCGTGCTCTCTACTTTTAAGCGCAAAGTGCCGGGCAACATCCATGGGTCGAGCAAAACAGGTAGCCTTACATTTATAGAGCCAATTGTGAACGTGCCGCTCAACAACGAGCTCGAGTTTTTATTCGACGACGAACGCAAAGAAATTCACCGCATTTTACAAGCGCTTACTGGGCTCATGGTGCAATACAAACCGCTCATAGAAGCCTACCAACTCCTTTTGACGCGCATCGATTTTCTCAACGCCAAATGCAAATTGGCCATAGAAATGGAAGCCGTTTTGCCTGCAATTGGCCAGCATACGGGCTTGCACCTCAAACAAGCGTATCATCCGCTACTTAGGCGCGCCAACCAGCAAGCGGGCAAACCCACTTTTGCACAAGAGCTGAAATTGCAGCAAAAATCAAGAATGCTCGTTATTTCAGGGCCTAACGCCGGTGGAAAGAGCATTACGCTTAAAACCATTGGCCTCTTGCAACTGATGCTGCAGGCGGGCTTGTTAGTGCCTGTTGCGCCAGATAGCCAGATGTGCTTCTTCAAGCAAATTTATTCAGATATTGGAGATAATCAATCCATTGAAAATGAGTTAAGTACCTACTCTTACCGCTTGCAACGCATGAAGTACTTTTTGGGCAGGTCTAACGCCCAAACTTTATTGCTTCTAGACGAATTTGGCACGGGTTCCGACCCCGAACTTGGTGCGGCTTTGGCAGAAGTATTCTTCGAGCAAATGTATGCGTTACAAGTGTTTGGCGTCATTACCACCCACTACAGCAACATCAAACTCAAGGCCGACGAACTTCCAGAAGCCAAAAACGGCTGTATGCTTTTCAATGAAAAAGACCTCTCCCCGCTTTATCAATTCTCTTTAGGGCAGCCCGGCAGCTCTTTTACCTTTGAAGTAGCCCAACTCAATGGCATTTCCAAACAACTCATTTTAGAAGCCAAACAACGCCTCAATCAGCAAAAAGTACGTTTAGACAAACTGCTCAGTGGCCTTCAGAAAGAACGCAACCAACTTTTAGCTCAAAATAAACGCTTAGAAGAAGCCTCCAAAGCCGCTGAGCGTTCAAATATACAGCACGAACAAGAAATCCAGAAGCTTCAGCACAAGCAAAGCCAAGTGAGCCAGGTACAAGAAACGAGTCAGCGCCAATTGCAAGCAGGTAAAAAGATGTTGGCTTTCATTGAGAAATTCAACGCGACATCGAGAAAGAAAGACGTGAATACAGCGCTTTTTCAAGAGCTCACTCAGTTTTTAAGACTCGAGAAATCGAAGCAAACCATCAAGAAACAAGCCCCTGCCCCCTCTCCTACTCAAAAACCCACCAAAAAAGAAGTGCAGCGCGCCGAGAAGTACGAGCAAGAACGCATTAAAGTTGGTTCGCAAGTGCAGCTTATTCAGACCAACCGGATTGGAATTGTGGAAGAAATGAAAGGCAAGCAACTGACAGTGATATTTGGCCAGGCCCGCATTAAAGTGCATCTAGAGAAGCTGCGCTTTTTGGCAGACTGAAATTTAACATAAGTTACATATCAATCCCTTGAAATTGCGTATCTTTGCGCTCAATTTTTTAATTTATAGCTGAGAAATGAACAACATTGCACTTGGAAACCACATCTTGGTGGAGTTTATGAACTGTGATCCGCACGTCATGAACGACGTAGCTGCCATCGAACGCGACATGGTTGGCGCTGCCCGCAAAGCAGAGGCAACGGTCATCAACTCTACGTTTCACCACTTTTCACCTTACGGTGTTTCTGGTGTTGTCGTGATTCAAGAAAGCCACTTGGCTATTCATACTTGGCCTGAATACGGCTATGCTGCGGTAGACGTCTTTACTTGTGGCGACATGAACGCCTGGATTGCCTTTGATCACTTAAAAGAGTGTTTTGGTGCCAAATCCTATTCGGCAATTGAAATGAAGCGCGGTTCGGTAAACCTACTCACCCGCAACGACTTCGATATTACCAGTGCCCGCGAAAAAGCAGCCGAATGGCGCAACCCAGATTTCTATACCCGCAATGTGTGGTTCACCGACAAAGACGAAGACCAAGCGCTTTCTTTGCGTTTTACCGGTGACGTCTTCTTTGATGTGCAATCTCCGTTTCAGCGTGTCCGTATTCTCGAATCCACGAAGTACGGCAAAATGTTAGCGCTAGACGACATGGTCATGACCACCATCAAAGACGAGTTCCATTACCACGAAATGATCTCTCACCCTAGCCTTTTCACCTTACAAAACGCCAAAAATGTATTGGTCATTGGTGGTGGAGACGGCGGCACAGTTCGCGAAGTATTGCGCCATGCCAACATCGAGAAAGTCACTATGGTTGAAATCGACGGCGAAGTCATTAAAGCTTGTAAAGAACATTTGCCTGAAATCGCAGCTTCTTTCGACGATCCACGCCTCGAACTCATCGTAGACGACGGCATCGCCTTTGTCAAAAACGCACCAGACGCCATTTACGACCTTTTAATCGTCGACGGTTCAGACCCAGTTGGTCCAGCTGAAGGTTTATTCAGTGTAGATTTCTACCAAAACTGCTACCGCACGCTCAAAGCCGATGGTATTTTAGTAGCACAAGGTGAATCTCCAAAATTCAATGAAAAAGCCTTTGCAGAGCTCAATCAAACACTTCAAGGTATCTTTGGCGCTCAAAACGCTCCAGTAGGTTTGTTCTTTGTCCCGACCTACCCTACTGGTATGTGGAGCTTCCAATACGGCCTTAAAGGTGCCGCAGACCCACGTAAGCTCACCAACACCGACGCCATCAAAACGTTTGTTGCAGAAAAAGGCCTTCGTTACTACAACGAAGACATCCATTTCTCTACGTTTGCCCTTCCTAATTTTGTAAAGCAATTAATTCAAAAATAACATGCAAATTTCCCACAACAAGGTCGTTACCTTGACCTACAAGCTCTCTGATCACACAACCGGAGAACAAATCGAAGAAACTACTCCGGAAACTGCCTTGACCTTCTTGTATGGTGTCGGTGGGATGATTCCCGAATTCGAAGAAAAACTCGCTGGCAAAACTGCTGGAGAGCATTTTGACTTCCATATTTTAGCAGCCAACGCTTATGGCGAGCAAGATCCACAGCACATCGTGATGTTGCCAGCAAACATCTTCCACGACGAAAACGGAAGTTTTGACAACGAAATGTTCACTGTAGGTAGCATGGTGCCAATGTCTGACAGCGAAGGTAACCAATTGCGTGGCCGCATCTTGGAAGTTACAGAAGAAACCGTGCAAATGGATTTCAACCATCCATTAGCGGGTACTGACCTTCATTTTCAAGGTACAATTTTAGAAGTTCGCGATGCAGAAGCCGAAGAACTAGCACATGGTCATGCACATGGCCCGCATGGTCATCAGCACTAAACACAACAATTTTACAACTTTATTGTTAAAAGGCGTATATCGGTATTTTCCGGTATGCGCTTTTTAATTTTAAACACCCATGGCTACAGTATTTGAAACCAGACTAATAGGCAATATCGGCAAGGACGCCCACATTAAAACAATGGATCGCGGTATTGTTGCTATTAACTTTCCGGTTGCCCACAATAAAAATTGGAAAGACAAAAAGAGCGGTCAAATGCGCACCAAAACAACTTGGGTCAACTGCACCATCTGGAAACGCGAAGGTTCCAATATGCGCATCATCGATTTTTTGACCAGGGGGACATTAGTTGAAGTATTAGGAACTCCTTTTGCAAAAACAGTTCAATTAGAAGATGGCCAAATGCGTACCGAAATCCGTTTGAATGTCTCCAAAACGAACATTCTCCGCCCTGCCAGCCGCGATGAAGACGCCATAGGTTTTGTAGATCAGGACGACGACGAAGAGCAATACGGCGCAAGCCTAGACGATTTCACAATGGATGAAGATGATTTTTAAGTACTTATAAAAGCGCTCAAAAAAAATCTCATTTTTTTCGTCATACTGATTTCAATTAAATAAAAATTTATTTATATTTGCATCCTCAATCAGAGAGCAACATTCCTCCTTAGCTCAGTTGGTTAGAGCATCTGACTGTTAATCAGAGGGTCTCAGGTTCAAGTCCTGAAGGGGGAGCAAATAAAAAAGTAAAAGGGTTATACTTTGATAGTATGACCCTTTTTCATTTTACCTCTAACACCTGTCATTTACTACATCATCCTTAAATTGAAGCAACTGTTTCTTCATTGCTTTTATTTCCTTCATCTTTTGTTCTAAAGAAATCAGTTTGTCATCAAGAATTTCAAGTTTTTGATTCTTTGAATATTTCTCATTGTACCAGGCGTCAATGATTTGACCAATTTCTTTGATAGTAAAACCAACCGACTTCGCATCACTTATGAATTCAAGCTTTTCAATCGTTACATCATCGTAATGAAGGTAATTATTGGATTTAACTGATTCATCTTGCTTGCCCTCTATCAACCCTGACTTCTCATAGAAGCGTATGGTATGAGCGGAAACACCTGTTTTTTTGGATAATTCATTTATTAACATTCGACAAATGTACGGTGTTGAAAAATAAATATCAACCTTAGACTATACTCTAAGGTTGTTGGTTCGAAATTAAGCTAATATGTTTGCAGCCTAACAATTATACATACAATGAAAAAAACAATCTTAATTACAGGCGCAAGCAGTGGTATAGGGAGAGAAACAGCCAAATTCTTTCAAAAAAAAGGATGGAATGTTGTGGCTACAATGAGAAATCCTGAAACAGAAACCGAATTAACCGGCTTGAAAAATGTTTTTGTAACGAAACTTGATGTATTGGACTTAGATTCAATAAATCAAGCAATAACCTATGGTATTGAAAAATTCGAAAGAATTGATGTCCTCCTAAACAATGCGGGCTACGGGGCATACGGACCATTAGAATCATTCCCACGAGAAAAGATATTGCGTCAATTCAATACCAATGTCATTGGACTTTTAGATGTTACAAGAGCTATACTTCCACATTTTAGAGAAAATAAAAATGGAATAATAATGAATGTTTCATCAATGGGTGGTAAAATGACTTTCCCATTAGGTTCGCTATACCATGGTACCAAATTCGCAGTTGAGGGCATCTCAGAATCTCTAAGATATGAGGTAGAACAATTTGGAGGCTCCGTTAAAATAATTGAACCTGGTTCAATTGCTACAGATTTTGCAGGTCGTTCTTTTGATTTTAACAATGATGAAAAATTGACTGCCTACCAAAATATAGTAACGAAAATTATGACAGCATTCCCAGAAATGCTTAAAAATTCATCGTCAACAAATGTAGTCACTAAGGTCATTTTTGAAGCTGCAACGGATGGAACTAAAAGGCTCAGATACATGGCAGGCAAAGACGCTAAACTCCTCAATCTATTAAATAAGATTTTCGGATATGGATTTATTTATAGAATGAATAAAAAGTTTTTCAAATTATAAGAGATGAATCCAATTGTAAAATATTTTACAGGAGAAAGACTTGAGAGTTTCTTGTTTTTAGGTTTAGGGCTTTTAGGTTTAGCATTAGCAGTAATATGCCTTTCTGTTGCTAAAACATCTTTTATGAAAGGAATAGCAATTCCCTTTCTTTTGGTTTCTTCTTTAGAAATCATAGTTGGCCTAACGTTAATTTATCGAAGTCCAAAAGATATTATAAGGGTGGAAACCTACCTGTCGGAAAAAACTGAAATGATTCAAACAGAAGAAATTCCAAGAATGGAAAAAGTCATGCGGAATTTTATACTTTTTAGATACACTGAAATCACTTTAATATTTTTAGGTGTTATTCTCATGTACGGAGCTAGGCAAAATTCCCTGTGGAATGGAATTGGAGTGGGTTTGTTTATTCAATCAAGTACAGTCTTACTCTTAGATTTCTTTGCAGAACGACGAGGAGAGGTTTATCTTGAATACTTGAAGTCTATGATTGACAATTGAAAAATCACAGTATATTCAATCCTTCAATTTCCTGATAATTACATAATCAATCATAGAATTATAGCTGCAACTTTCGTCAATTAGGGGAGCAAAAGCCGATCAGAAATGGTTGGCTTTTTTTATGTAGAATTACTCAGGCATATAATATATACTCACAAAAATTCGATAAGCGAGGTAGACGCCCATTACGGTCCATATCCACCATCTGTTTTTCATGTACCAGTCCATAGTTTAAAGTTTAAGATGCTTTTAAAGTTAGGATTAAAATCGACTCCTTTTTTGAATTCATTCGCTTAGCAAAAGCATAATCCGTAATTTTAGCACTCTAAACGAATAGCGACCACCCAAATGAAAAATCTATACCTTTTATTCTTTGTGCTCTTTTCAGCATTGATTTCGCATAATGCTTTTGCTCAAGACTCTACACGCTACGAAGTTTTTGACGTGGTTTACCTTACAGATGGCACAGTGTTGAGAGGACAGATTCTATCTTACGACGCGCAAGGAGGCGGACTTTCGTTTCGAGATACACAAAATCGGGTCTATAATTTCAGTCGGGAACAATATAAATACTTCCGTGAAAAGCAAAACTTTCCGATCAATACCAAAAAGAACAAAGCGCTAAGAGCTCGCAAAACTGGTGGTTTGAGCTATAATCTTGGACTGAATAATACCTATTTGTACGGTTTGGAGAAATTAGATCTGAACGCGCTCGGAAAAAGACGCAGCACCGAGGGTTTTGCAATTAGCGTTCAAGGAACTATTGGCAAATACTTTACCCGCAGTCATTATTTTGGCGCGTGCGCAGAAGTTGGCGTGCTTACAACTGATCCTAGATTCTATAATTTTGGCCTTCATTACAACTATGAATACGACCTCAAGGCAACCAATCTTGCCCGCTACATTCCCGTGGAGTTGAAATTTCAGAACATGATTTTACAAAACTCGGGTATTCCCTATGTTGAAACAACACCCAATAGCTCATGGTCGGGTTATTACTATCCTAAGACAGAACTTAAAACACTCGTTTTTTCAGTTGGCCACGGTTTTGGTTTTATCCTCAAACAAGGCGGTTCGTTTAACATCGATTTGTCGTATCAGCGACACATCACCTTGAGTCAAACTTTCTACGGACTCAAGCCAGCAGACGCCGTTGGTTACGATCCAAAGTTTCAAGTGAACGGTTTCAAACTTGGGATGTCTTTGAGTTTTTAATTTAGTCGGAGTTCATTTAATATTATTTAATACAAACCATGAACAGAATCTTAGTCATCCTCACCCTCGATATGGAAAATTTGCCAAGCAATTTTCAAGAAATATTGAAACAGGAACAAGAAGTTGTAGCCGAATGGAAAGCGTCGGGCATCCTACCCTTCTTCAAGTTGCAAAAAAGCATTGAGTACTTTAGTTTGATGCAGCAGTTTTAGGGGTGTCCTGTTTGCGTTACTTCTCGTTTGGTATAAAGATTTTTTTCAATTCGTTCCGTAAAACCACTGAATTCAAATTAACATGTAGTGCTTAGTTTAGCCTTTCATTTATAAGGCTATGAAAAAACTAATTGTACACGACACATCAATACAATTGATGGAGGCCAACGGCGTTGAATACATTTGTTTGACTGATATGTTGAAGGCTAGAGATGGTCAGTTTTTTGTGACTGATTGGCTGAGAAATCGGAACACTTTAGAGTATATCGGCATATGGGAACAACTCAGCAATCCGAGTTTTAATTATGGCGAATTCGCTATAATTAAAACTAAAGCTGGGCTCAATAATTTTAAAATTAGTGTAAAAGATTTTGTGGAACAAACCAACGCTATCTCTTTGCAGGCAAAGCCTGGGCGATATGGCGGCACCTATGCTCATAAGGATATCGCTTTTGAATTTGCAATGTGGATCAGTCCTGAATTTAAAATTTATTTAATCCGAGAATTTCAAAGGCTCAAAGCAGAAAAAGAGAAAGCATTTGGTTGGTCAGCAAAACGAGAACTCGCCAAGGTGAACCATCTTTCAATCCCCCAAGAATACTCAAGTTTTTGGTTTTTTAATAATGGGATGAAAAATAAAATCCACGCTCTTCACAAAAACGATGGACATTGTCATTATTCAGTTGCCCGTTTTCTACAAGACCATTCTTCACAATCATCATTGCCATTAGTTTCTTTACAGGAAATGTGCCGGTTTCACATTTCGACTGTTCTTCATTTCTAAAAGTTACAGACAAATAAAAAATTTGTTGATATTGAGTTCCATTAGAGGTTTGTGTTCTTTTCGTTCCAGGCGTTTCGCTAAAAACTGCTAACAGTTCGTGCTGCATGTTATACAAGTTATAAGAAGCCGATAATATGGGGCTTTCCAAAATAAAAGCAGGTTCACCATTTACGATTACGATGTCACCATCGATTGTGATTTTCGCTTTTTGTGCTTGGCTAATTCCAGTTATACCAAGAAACAAAATCATAAGGAATAATTTCATTTGGACATTTTTTATTTAAAAATAACCAATAACGATTGAATTTTCAAAATTAGGAACAAAATCATATTTCTGTTAATTTCGTTTAGTGGTAACGGAAAGACAAATTCTTCAATTCATTTCACTTCAAAAGGACGATACACGACAGGACTTATTGTTCTTGCATGAATTCATGCGAAGCATTCTTCCCACCGGTAAATTATGGATGGAGGACGGAAAAAATGAAGAAGGAAAAGTAGTGACAAATCCAACAATCGGCTATGGACAACAAACCTTGTCATTAGCAAAGGGGAAATCTCGTGAAATGTTTCAAATTGGTGTGGCCAAGACAAAAAGCGGTTTCTCCATATACCTCTTAGGGATACGAGGAAAATTAGATTTACCCGAATTATGCCATGGCATAGGAAAGGCAAAGACTTCGGGTTATTGCATCAGTTTTAAAAAGTGGGGGGATCTTAATTTGGAGGTGTTGAGTGGTGTTTGTCAGCGGTTGTTAAATCTCGTTTAATTATGGCGAATTCGCTATAATTAAAACTAAAAAAAGTTAATTTTAACCATGATCAACTGGCACACCTCTACCCCACCGCAAGCTCCTTTTTTTGCATCTATTTTCAACTATTATTTAAGTGATGTTTTCGAAGGTTATGAAGCCTACGACCTACAAACGCTAGATTTAGTAAAGCAAATGCCTGGTTTTCTCGGCTATGAAAGCATGATTGCAGAGGTCAAGCGCTTTCATTCGCATCAATTTTAAATTGGTTGTTCCTGCAACCTGAGTTACACTATAACACCCACTTTGAGTGTAACTTTGCTTTAAAATTGATCTTATGCCAACAGTACAACTCACCCATCAAATGTTTCTAGACGAAGTATTTGATTACACCACACAAAAAGATTGGAAATTCAAGGGCAATAAACCCGCCATCATTGACTTCTATGCCGATTGGTGTGGGCCGTGCAAAATGGTAGCGCCTATTCTAGAAGAACTGAGCAACGAATACGATGAGCTCGTTATTTATAAAGTAGATACTGAAGTAGAACAAGAACTTTCTGCTGTATTTCAAATCCGCAGTATTCCGAGCATGTTGTTTATTCCGCTCGACAAACAACCCATGATGCAAGCCGGAGCCTTACCAAAAGGAACCTTAAAAGAAATTATTGAAAAAGAACTTGGTGTAGTGAACGGGTAATGATCTACCCTCAAAATCATCATAAAAAAAGCCACCCTTTTGAGGTGGCTTTTTCATTCATTGGAGAGTCAGTTATTGTTTGATCAATAATTGTTTGCCGGATTTACCGTTGTTGTCTACAGAAATAATATAGCTTCCAGCAGAAAGAGCTGAAACATCTACAGTATTGTTGCTCAATTCCTTTGTGAGGAGGACTTTTCCGCTCATGTCAGCAATAGAAACAACACCTGCTGTACCAGCAACTTGAATTTCGTTTTGAGCAGGGTTTGGATACACATTAAAAGAAAGTGCAGAGGTTTCATTTAAACCAAGGAAAGACTCTAATAATACTTTGTCTAGTACATGTGCTACGCCGTTGTCAGCTTCTACGTCAGCTAAAATTACATTGGCATCATTGATTTTAACACCGCTCGCAAGAGAAACGATGACGTCTGCACCTGAAAGTGTTTCTACTGGTCCGTTAGTGAGTTGCGTAGAAAGTACCGCGCCATCAACCACATGATAAAGAAGTACATCTGCCAAGTTTGGCAAGGCAAGGATGCCGTTGATGTCAGTATTCAAAGCAGTTGCCAAATCCGAAAATGCTTGGTTGGTGGGTGCAAAAACTGTGTATTCAGAAAAAGGGTCAGAAAGTGCGGGTAATAACTCAGCTTTTACCACTGCAGCAACGAGTGTTGTAAATCCGTTGTCAATGGCTAAATCTGCAACTGTTTCGATTGGCAATACTACTGCATCAATGACGTGCACAACACCATTACTGGCCGTGATATCTACAGCAATGACCTCTGCCTGGTTCAAGAATACGTCACCTGAGGTAGTGGCCGTGAGTTTGAGCGTATTGAGTGTGCTTAATGGCTGTACAATAGCTCCGTTGGTAACTGCTGAAGAAGGGACTTCTGTTCCGAGTACGTGGTACAAAAGAATTTCGGATAATTCAGGTACACTGAGTAATTCAGGGATGGTAATACCGATTTCGTCAACTAAATCTTGAAATGCATCGTTGTTCGGTGCAAAAACAGTAAAGTTACCTAAAGGGTTTGTCAATGCAGGGAGTAATTCTGCTTGAATCACAGCCGCAACAAGTGTGGTAAAACCGTTGTCGATAGCTACATCGGCAACAGTCTCTACAGGAAGAACTACATTATTTAAAACGTGAACCACACCGTTAGTAGCGAAAAGATCCACCGCTGTTACCTGAGCATGGTTTACAAATACACTACCACTGGCAGTTGCTGTAACTTTTAGTGTATTTGTTGGGCTCAATGGCTGAACAATTGCACCATTCGCAACTGCTGATGACGGAACAACAGCACCAACAACATGATAAAGCAAAATATCTTGAAGGTTTGGTAAGGCCAAAAGTCCGTTTACATTGGTGCCAAGTGCAGTGGCAAGATTGGTGAATGCTTGGTCGTCTGGTGCAAAAACCGTTAAGGCGGCCGAAGGATTTTGAAGGGCACTTACAAGACCTGCTTGAACAATTGCGGCTTCTAATAAAGTGTGATTCGGACTTGTTGCAATGACGTTGTCAAATACATTGGTTTGCGCAGTAGCTGCGTTGCTCCAAAACATACCAGAGGCTAAGATGGAGAGAGATAAAAGTTTTAGTTTTTTCATTTTGTTTAATTTAATATTCAAAAGGTTAAACAAAAAGAAGTACATAAAGTTTTTGGGGTTTCATTAAATAATAAAAGGTTGAGGATTAATCTTATTGATATCAGTCAGCAAACTATAGCAAAGAACCTATAGTTTTCGTACTTTTCACGGATGAAGTACTTGGGTCAACTCGTTCTCCTGTTTTTATTAACTATTGGTTTTTTGCGCGCTCAGCCCGAGTTGCACCATGCACTTTCCTACAATATCCGCTACGATGGCTATTCTGATCTAGCGCCTGATTGGTCGCAAAGAAAAGGGCCGATTGTTGCACAGCTTCAAAGCGCACGACCCACCATTATAGGATTTCAGGAGGTCTTGAAAAATCAACTTGAAGACCTAAGTGAAGCACTTCCGTCCTTTCGTGCGGTTGGTGTCGGTCGAGACGACGGCAAAACAGCTGGTGAATTTGCACCTATTTTTTTCGATACCACGCGTTATCTCTTGCTACAAAGTGGTACTTTTTGGCTCTCGCCCACTCCAGAAATCCCTTCAAAAGGCTGGGATGCCGCACTCAATAGAATATGCACTTATGCCTTGTTAGAAAGCAAATACGACGGCAAAAAACTTTGGGTTCTCAATACACATTTCGATCATATCGGTGAAGCTGCACGCCTGCATTCGGCGCAGCTTCTTATTGAAAAATTTGCGGAGTTCACTCAGGTAGTCACTGCGCCTATGTTGTTGCTAGGTGATTTCAATGCAGAACCAGAGAGTCCTGTTTACCTCCTCCTTAAAGCGTCATTTCAAGATTTATCTTGTTCTAAAAGACACCGAGAACTTTGTTCAGACCCCACTTATAATGCCTTTACCACAACAGCAACCGACGATAAAATCATCGATTATTTTTTCGGGAGCCCAGGTATAGTTTCACTGCAATTCAAGGTGCTCCAAACACCCTTTGAGCGCTCCTATCCATCGGATCATTTCCCGCTCGAACTTACCTTTATTTCCTTATAAATAATTTCTATTTATATATAAACACTATCGATGCTGTCGATTGATTAACTGTGTTACTTTTGAAGCAATCATTAATCTTGAAGACATGAAAAAAGTTTATTTACTCTTGAGTTTTGGCTTGGTTTTGAACCTTGCCGCTCAAAAAGGAAAGAAAAACGCCCCACCACCTCCGCCACCTCCACCGGGGCAATGTCCTGTGATGCACGGAGCTACTCCACCGCCTGCACACACCAATCCAATGGTGAATCCGAACGGAACAACCAACAGAGACTGGTGGCCAAATCAGCTTGACCTCACTATTTTACGTCAGCACTCTGA